>Ga0207674_10000586_pt1 | contig 47919 bp, 39 predicted proteins | sample KBSCornC72_FD_184303 | JGI IMG/M metagenome (GOLD analysis project Ga0207674, IMG submission 184303) | Corn rhizosphere microbial communities from Kellogg Biological Station, Michigan, USA - KBS Corn C7-2 (SPAdes) (version 2) | ecosystem: Host-associated > Plants > Roots > Rhizosphere > Soil ... | reverse complement strand
AGCCAAGGCGGCCGAGTCCACCCGATACGCTCGCGCCCGCGGACCCGCGGAAGGCGGTCCGGAACGGGCTGGCGCTCTCGAGCGGGTTCCATCTGAGCAAGGGCCCCGGCGTGCAGCTGCCCATCGCCGCCTCGCCGCGGGCACAGCTTTCGGTACCCACCAGCCCCGATCCGGTCGAATGGTTGGCCGGGTACTCGCCGGCGTCCATCGGTGCGCTGCCCTCTGCGAAGGCGCTCCACGAGAGTTTGCGCCGTTGTGGCCGCGTGGTCGTTATGCGAATCACGCCGCCGGCACCGTCCGTTCCGTAGAGCGCCGCCGCGGCCGGGCCGCGAAGGATCTCGATGCGATGGACCTCGCGAAGGTCGATATCATCGAGGCGCGATCGCTGTTGCGCCCCGGTGCCAAGGCCATGCGCGGCCTGGGCCGCATCGACGCGAACGCCGTCGATCACGAGGATCGGTTCACGAGCGCCGTAGAAGCTGTTTGCTCCGCGAAAACGCACGCGCGATCCGGAGCCGGCAGTGCCGCTCGAGCGGAGCACGCTCACGCCGGCGACGCGCGCCGCGAGCAAGTCGGACAATGTGCGTGCGGCGCTAGCGGCGATCGTGGCGGAGTCGATGACGCCAACTGACGCTCCGACCGACAGCGGGACTTTGCTCGCACCGTAAAGACGCTCCGACGTGTCCACTACCGCCCACACCATACCGCCGACCGCTCCCGACCGAACGGTGGTATCCGGGCGTTGCGACTGGGCGGCGTGCGCGGCCGCGAGGACGAATGCTTTACCCGCGAGAACACGCCGACCAAAGGTCGGACCCATCGCGCGCTCCCTCTGAATTGGCGCCGCACGATGCAGAGCCGGCTGCGCCATACGCAAGAGCCCGCTAAAGAATCGCCGGGCCTGATGGAAAGGCGCGCGGGAGTGCAGGTCGAGATCGGACAAGCAAAAGGCGAGGGGGTTCCCCTCGCCACGTTGAGCTTATAGCCCACCCGGGGACTTGCGGCAAGCCCAGGGTCGCTCGGTAGAGTCGCAGGCCAAAATCCAGCCCCTCGTGCAGGGGCCGTGACCCGAGCGAGCACAAGGAGTGAGTGGATGGGCCGCTACGTGTTGAGTTTTCAGGAGATCGACGAGAGTCGGGTCCCCGTCGTTGGTGGGAAGGGCGCGCACCTTGGAAGGCTTTCGCGCATCGAAGGCATCACCGTGCCTCCTGGCTTCTGCATAACGACGGACGCCTTCCATCGAATCCTCACAGAAGCACCGTCGATCAGCGTGCAGGTCGAAGGTCTCGCGCGACTCGATGCCGACGACCGATACGCCATCCGCGAAGCGAGTGCGGAGATCCGCCGCGCGATCGAGGCCATCACCATCCCCGACGATATCGCCGCGGCAATTCGCGACGCGCTCGCATCACTCGGCGAGCAATCCGCCTACGCCGTTCGCTCGAGCGCAACGGCAGAGGACACACCGACTGCGTCGTTCGCGGGGCAACAGGACACGTACCTCAACGTCGTTGGGCCGACGTCGGTGCTGCAGCACGTGAGCCGCTGCTGGGCATCGCTCTTCACCGACCGAGCAGTGACCTATCGATTGCGGAACGACATCGAGCACCGAGCAGTCCACATGGCCGTCGTCGTGCAGCGCATGGTGTTCCCGAGAGCGTCCGGTATCCTGTTCACCGCCGACCCTATCACGGGCAACCGCACCGTTGGCTCGATCGACGCGAGCTTCGGCCTTGGCGAGGCACTCGTCTCAGGTCTCGTGAACGCGGACGTGTTCAAGGTCCGAGACGGCCAGGTGATCGCGAGAACGATCGGCAGCAAGCAGCTCGCCGTGCGGGCGTTGTCGTTAGGCGGCATACGACGGGACGAGATCGAGCCGGAGCTGCGCACACAGCCGTCGCTCACCGACGTTGAGGTCCTGCGACTGGCACAGCTCGGCCGTGCCATCGAAGCACACTTCGGTCGCCCGCAGGACATCGAATGGTGTCTGGTGGACGATGACTTTCAATTCGTCCAGAGTCGGCCAATCACCACCCTGTTTCCGATTCCCGCTGCGAGCGACGGAGACAAACACGTCTACGTCTCGACCGGGCATCAGCAGATGATGACCGACGCAATGAAGCCGCTCGGCATCTCGGTGTGGCAGTTGACCGCCGCGGCACCGATGTACGAAGCGGGCGGGCGGATCTTCGTTGACGTCGCTCGAGCGTTGGCGTCGCCGGCAGGACGCGCGGGTCTCTTTGCGACGTTGGGCAAGTCCGATCCGCTGATCAAGGACGCGCTGCAGACGATCATCGATCGTGACTTCATCCCGCTGGTGCCGGGCGCGCCCGACGCCGGTCCGCCGGTAAAAGAGTGGTCCGCGCCGATTGAAACCGACCCTGCGATCGTCGACGAGCTGATCGCGCGCGGCCGTGCGTCGATCGAGCATCTCACGCGGGAGATCAGCACGAAATCCGGCACGGATGTGTTCGACTTCATCGCGACCGACATGGAAGCGCGGAAGCGCGTCGCGTTCGACCCGCGCAGCATGCAGGTCATCATGGCGGGAATGACTTCCTCGTGGTGGCTGAACGAGCACCTGGAGGAGTGGATTGGCGAACGGAATGTAGCCGACACGCTCGTGCAATCCGTCCCGAACAACGTCACCTCGGAGATGGGGCTCGACCTCCTGGACGTCGCCGATGCCATTCGTCCACATCCGGCTGTCGTAACGTTTCTTCAAAAGGTCCAGAAGGAGAATTTCCTGAACGAGCTTCCCCGACTTCCCGGCGGACAGCAATCGCGAGACGCGATTGACGCGTGGCTCGAGAAGTACGGCATGCGTGGCGTGGGCGAGATCGACATCACGCGACCGCGGTGGAGTGAGCGTCCAACGACGCTCATTCCGCTGATCCTCGGCAACATCAGGAGCTTTTCGCCAGGCGAGGCCGCGCGGCGATTCGAGCAGGGGCTCGAGTCGGCGCGAAGGAAGGAAATCGAGCTGCTTCAACGGATACGGTCGTTGCCGGGGGGCGACGAGAAAGCCCAGGAGGTCGAGCGGAGGATCGACCGCGTCCGCACGTTCGCCGGATACCGCGAGTACCCGAAATACTTCATCGTCAGCCGCTATTTCGCCTATAAGCAGGCATTGATGAGGGAAGCGGATCGTCTCGTGGAGTCGAGCGTGCTGGGCGACCGGGAAGACGTTTTCTTCCTCACATTTCAGGAGCTCCGCGACGCTGTTCGCACGAACGTCGTGGATTACAAACTCATCGGCGAGCGGAAGGACGAGTTTCGGGCGTACCAACGCCTAACGCCCCCGCGAGTGCTGACCTCGGATGGGGAAATCGTCACCGGCGCCTACCGCCGCGACGACGTGCCGCCGGGCGCGCTGGTCGGGTTGCCTGTCTCCGCTGGGACGACCGAGGGGCGCGCGCGAGTCGTGTTCGATCCAGCCAAGGCCAACTTCGAACCCGGCGACATCCTGGTCACTCCCTACACGGACCCCAGTTGGACACCGCTCTTCGTGGCGATCAACGGTCTCGTCACGGAAGTCGGTGGCTTGATGACACACGGCGCCGTGATCGCGCGCGAGTACGGGTTGCCGGCCGTGGTCGGGGTGGAACATGCAACCGAGCGCATCCGCGATGGCCAGCGTATTCGCGTGCACGGCACGGAGGGGTATGTCGAGATCCTGACCTAACGCCGAGATGGGTCAGAGTCGAACTTGCGGCGTCTAAACGGTACGAAAGGGGTCAGAGTCCTGATTCATCATTCTAACGCGGCCGCGTTAGAATGATGAATCAGGACTCTGACCCCGTCATCGAGGATGTCATGCGGAATTCGAAGCGCGTAGTCCTTGCCAGTCTGGCGTGCGTTCCTGTGGCCGCCTTTGCGGTGAGTGGTTCACGCCCTCAGGGCGACCGCACCGAAGCGACGCGGCGAAAATCAGGATCGTCACCGTCGTCAAGCGAACCGGAATCGGGTGGTTCGAGCGCATGCAGGACGGGATCAAACAGTTCGCGGCGCAGAATGACGTTGACGCCATCATGACCGGCGCGAGCGATGCAGATCCCGAGAAGCAGGCCGACATTATCCGCAAGCTGATTGCCGAGAAGCCTAACGCGATCACCGTCGTCCCGAATACGCCGGAGGTGCTCGCCAGCCACATGCGATGGGCAACGGCGCCGGATGGGGGTCAGTCGTTTTCCGGTTAGAAACGGGCAGCGAGGAACTGAGCCGGGTCAGTGTACAGGACCATGTTTTTTCCCGTCCAGACGTTGACCTTGCAGAGACTCAGGTCCGCCTCATCGGCGACGTTCAGGCTGTTCACACAGCTTTGCAACTGCCTGGCTTTCGGTTTGTAGTGTCCGCTTTCGTTGCTGATGTAGGTGATCTTCCCGTTCAGGAACTCGATCTCGCCGGCGCAGATCACGTCGGCGCCTGCGTTGAGGCTCGAGTGATTGTGCTGGGCATCGCCAGTGCCGTCATACACTCGGGTCGTCTTGCTGTAGAACAAGCCCACGGGCATCGTGATGAGGCTCCCGTACTTGTCCATTGCATACAGCTCGTGACCGGTCGAGGTGTGCGCAATGCCATCCTGCTTGTAGAAAAGGCCATTTTCGCACCAGGCAAGAAACTTCGAGACACGATCAGTCTTGCGGACGAAGTTCACCTCGGATTTCTGCGACACCATGCCCAGGAATTCGCCCGCCTCGACCATCGCCACGATCTCCTCGTAGTCACTCGACGAGATCTGCTTGATCTCCTTCCCATGCACGCGCGTGAGAAGGTTGATGTTCTTGCGGTTCGAGCCGAGGTCCCTGATGGTCCCGTCAGACGGGTTGTCTGACTTCAGCTTCGCGGCACCGGTCCTATGCAGGATCTCGCCAACGAGACTGCCGGCCTTCGGGGCGATTCCCTGATCCTTCGCGACGCCGCCCTTCTTGGTTGCGAGAAACTCCTTACGCTCGTGACTGTACCCCTTCCCGAGTGAGCGTAGCCCGCTCTTCTTGCCCGACACCTTCTTCTTCTCGTAGCTCAGCACCGCTTTGCGGAGGCTCATCACGTCGAGTCCGAATTGGGGCAACTCCTGCTCGACCTCCTGCACCAGCACCTGCACCTTTTGGAGCCGGAGACTGAAGTTCTCGGTCCGCTTGTCACCGTGCTTCTTGGCTTTCTTCCATCCCCACGCAATCGCCGCGGTATAGACCGCAATCAAGTTGCCGGCGGTTTGATTGAGCTCCGCCGCCCGGAGACGTTCGTCGATCGCTTTGAGGTCGGCGCCGCGTCCACACCACTTGATCTCGGTGCCGTCGTAGAAGTCCTTGGCTGTCATCATTGGTCGTGACCTTCGTCAGGAGAAGCGCGGCGTCCTGCAATCCGAATGACAGGAGTGCATGGGCGGAAACCGAGAAGTTGGATCGCCCCCCATGTCGACCGCAACGGGTCGCAGGTCACGACTTGGATCCCGGCGCCGCAGGCAAACGTCCGCGCGACTCGGGAGGCAGTGTCTTCGCCGCGGTTCGGCGTGCGCGCGTCGATGCGCTCACGCGGCTCATCGCACCGGGTGACGCGAGACGCCGCGCGCCACCTGAAACCGGCATGCCTCGAGGCATGCCGGTCACGGTACCTGGGCTCGACGCCGGAGCGCCAGCGACGGCGCGGTGCCCGGAGGGGCATCACCCACTCACATTCGCGAAACGCCGTGTCTTAAAGGGGATACCGAGCATCGGCGCCGTATTCCCACGCTGTCTCCACCGCACTTTTCCGCGAAAAACTGGCCAACTACTGGCCAACTCCGAACCCCAGTAAGACCGCGGTTGGATCGCCCGCAACCGCAACACGCCCGTCAGCATCACGCGGTACGGGAAGTCGGTTGTCGGTGAGCGCAACCGTGAATCTCGACGGTAACCCTGCACGTCGCCTACAGGGGCGGGGAGTCTGCGTTGTGGAACCACGTGCAGGTCCTTCCGGCGTTAGGCGTCTGCTGCTTCATTCGGCGGCCTCAATCTGCTGACCGACTCCGTATTCAGTGAGCGCGCGTGTCCTGTTCAGTGGACGGGCCGCATGGGTTCACGGCTCCGGCGCTCGCGATCTACGCGCTTGCGCCCCTCGACGCGGTCCTGCTCTCGCACATGCACTACGATGACCTCGACAAGCCTGCCGTGAAGCGGATCGCGAAAACGCATCCGCGCGCGATCTGGATCACGCCGCTCGTTCGCGTCGAATCAGTTGCCCCAAGAAGGTGCAATCGCCTTCCGTTACCGACGAGCAGCACGCTCGATCGAGGCGGAGTCCCATCGAGCCCTACTGCGCTGTCACACGCCGCGCATGCTCATCGCGCTGGCCGAGAAACTCGCCGACCGAGGCGAGCGACTCGATGTGATCGCAAAAGATCTTGAAGGTCGCCAACAGAGGTACGGCGATGAAGGCGCCCGCGATGCCCCAGACCCAGAACCAGAAGGCCAGCCCAATGAACAGCGCGACGGGGTTCAGCGAGAGTCGATGACCCAGGACGAGCGGGCTGACGACGTTGCCCTGAATCAGATTGATGACCAGGAAACTGGCCGGAACGAGCAGTGCGTGGCCAACGCTGTCGAAAGTCGTCAACGCAGCCACGGCCAGGATGACGACCATCGCGAGCGCGCCCAAGTACGGGATGAACTCCAGCAGCGCGACCAGCGCGCCCCAGAGTGCAGGGTTCGGCATCCCCCAGAGATACATCGCGCCCGCGACGACCGCGCCCTCGGCGACGTTCACCGACGCCGTCGTGAGGAGGTACATGGAAATCGAAGACTCGGTGGCGCGGGCGATCTGAACGGCCTTCCTCTTGTCACGCAGGTTGGGCAGCACCTTGATGAGCTTCTGGAGGAAAAGGTCGCCCGCCGCGAGCAGGAAATAGAGCAGGATCAATACTTCGAGGACGCTCGCAACCGACCGCTGGGTTGTGCCGAACGCGCGCGAGGCCAGGCTCGGCCCCTGCACCACCACCTCCGCCCGTTTCGCCGCGCCGCTGCTACCGCTCGCCGCCGCGCCGGCAGCATTCGCTACCTGCTCGGCCGTCCTCGAGGCGCGTCGAATAGGCCGGATGATCTTGTCGAGCCGCGCTTCAGCCGTGGCTATCGTTGCCGGTACGGTTGCTGCCCAGTCGCGCACGGTTCCGGACAATCCGAACGCGCCAGAGCCCAGTACACCCAATATGGCCAAGACAACGAGACCGGCGCCGAGCGGCGCCGGGATGTGGAACCGTACGAGCGCGCGGACGAGTGGGCTCAACAGGAAGCTGAGCAGGAGCGCGAACACGATCGGCAGGAGGAAATCGCGAGCAAAATACAACGTGTAGAGAACGGCGAGCAACGCCAGAACCGTTAAGCTGACTGACCGCCCTCGCACGCCTTCGATCGCCGACGCGGTCTTCGAGAGGTCGGGCCCGGCCGAGCCCGGATCCGCAGGTCGTGCCTCCGCCACCCCATCAACGTCGGGCGTCACAACCGAGGCGTCGTCCACCATATCCACCGTCATCAAAAAAACAGCTCCCAGTCGCAGGTTTCGTCAACTGTCTTTCCTCCGCGCGCCGTCGCGGCAAGGACTTGGCGTCGGCCATTTAACGCCTCTTCTCGCCCCAAACGGTCGCCCGCGCTCGCAAAACGCACAGGATGATCGGCCTACCTCATCCGGAAGACCTGGTGATATCTGCTCTGTGACGACTCCATGCTGGACCGTGGCTCGCCACTGACGGGCTCAATACGATGGGCGTACAGGGAACGGTACAGGACGCCTAACGCGAGGTAGCGCCGCCCGCGCTTGGCGCGCAGATCACTGGGCAGGCGGCGCGAGGTTGCCGCACGCGACGACCACCTCGGCGTTCGCTGCCGATGCCTGCACCGTTACGAAGTAGCCACCTGAGGCCGGCGTCGCCATGGCGACTCGCGCGGTTGCCCCGCCGCGGCCGTCGTCACCCACCTTGATCGTCCTGTACGCGTCGGCCGAGCCGAGGACGCCGTCATCCGCCCCGCACTGCCCGCGGTGCACCTGCCAGGGGTGAAGACCGCCGGGCGTCGCGTTCGCAATGCTGACGGAGAAATCGGTGTCCGCGTTGTTGCGACTCGGCTGCATGGTGGCCGTCCCATTCATCTGCACCGCACCGACGAGCGCCGCCGGGGTGACGAGCGTGGCGCGCCACCGCGAATTCACGTTCGCGTCCCGGCTCACCTCGGTCACTGGCTCATGATGGAAGGGGTTGCACGCGCCGAGCTCTAACGTCGAGGCTGCGATCGCCAGTAGGAGGACTTGGGGCCTGCGCATACCCTCCGAGGACTGACGGAACTCGCCGGTCAGTAGTGCTCATGCGGTAGCGGCCACGACCCACTCCCGTATTGACCAGTTGGACAATGAAAGATACTTGTTATCATCCATCTGGTCAATGTGCGCTGTCACACATACGACTCCGGCGCGCGATTCTGCCCGGCAGTGAGGTCCTGGGCTCGTTCGAGCGGCCCGCCCAACACACGAACGCATTCGGACCGAAGCGACCAACGTTCGTCGGCACCGCGCTGAGGAATCGGCTAGCTTGAAACATCCGGGCGTCTTCCAGGGCGCACGATGAGGCTGATCGTTCAGCCGCGCATTCCGCTTTCGACATCGAGATGGGCGCTCGCGTCCTTCCCTCTGCCGCCGGTTGGGTGTTCCCACAGCGGAGAGGTCCAACATGCCAGGGGTCACACGACGGCGACCGCAGCGCGCGCCACCCATCGGGATGGTGCAACCGAATCGCTTGCTTCGAGCGCTTTCCGCAGCAGACTACGCGGCGCTCCTGCCGGACCTGAGGCGCGTCGCGATCAGCGCCGGTCAGCCCATCTCCGAGCCGCTCGAGCGATCGCGGCAGGTGTACTTTCCGGAGACGGCGGTTTTCTCTCTAATCATCGTGATGGCCGATGGCGCTGCCGTCGAAGCGGCAACCGTCGGGAACGAAGGGATGGCGGGACTCTCGCCATACCTCGGTACCGGCGTGATGAACACACGCTGCCTCGTCCAGATCGCGGGCGATGCACAGCGCATTGCTGCCTCGGCACTGATACGCGTGATCGCCGCGAGCCCCGCGGTGGGCGTGGTGTTGCGCCGCTACACGCAGGCCTTCATCAACCAGTTGGCGCAATCGGTCGCCTGCAACCGCCTGCACACCATCGACCAACGGTGCGCCCGGTGGCTCCTCATGACGCATGACCGCGTCGGGGGAGGCGATGCGTTCGACCTCACGCAAGAGTTCCTCTCGTACATGCTCGGTGTCCGCCGCGAGGCCGTCTCCGGTGCATCACACGCACTGCAGGAACAAGGCATCATTCGTTACCGCCGCGGGCACCTTTCCGTCGTCGACCGGCCGGCGCTCGAGCGCGCGGCATGCGAATGCTACGCCGCGACGCGTGACGACTACGGGCGACTCTTCGGATAGCGGTTGACACGCGGCCGCCAAGAGTGACGCCCGCCCTTGTGTCGCAATGTTCGATGTCGCACATTGCAGACTCTGCAGCTTGCCACCAGGCAGAGAAGGCTCGGTGTCACGGGCCACCTACGGCACACGGCGCTCCTGGCGACGCCTCGTCCAGGACGATCGCCATGGTTGCCCTCCCGCCACACAGCCCTCGATCCTCCGTCGGGTCCTCGCCATCGCTGCTCGAGCCGACCGCGGTCTTCGGCGACGCACCGAGCGGCATCTCCGACGCCAGCCGCCAACTCCGCGCGCTCGCGATGCTCAGTGGGTCGCTCACCGACCCGCTCACGCCGAGGGACGCCGCCGACGTCGTCGAGCGCCAGGCGCTCGCTGTCCTCGACGCCGCGAGTGCCGTCGTCGTGACGCTCGGCGAGTTCCCGCCTAACGAAGCGGCCGACTCCGCGGTGCTCCTCGGCGCACGGCCGCCAGTCGCGGCTCGCGAGGGCGCCGGGCGCGCCGGCGAGACGCTGACGCTGGTGCACGCCATCGGCGTCCCGGGCCACGTGGCCGCCGCGCTGCAGCACCTCCGGTTCGATGCACCGGTACCGCTGGCGGAGGTGGCGCGAACGGGCGAGCCGGTGTTCCTCAAGTCCGAGAGCGAGTTGCGACGATACCCGGAATGGTGTGACGCGATCCTGAGCGCTGGCTCATGCGCTGCCGCGGCGGTCCCAGTGTGGGCCAATGGACACCTCCGCGGCGTGCTCGGCCTAACGTGGGTGACCCCGCACGCCTTCGACGAAGACGAGCGCGCGTTCGTGCTCACCCTGGGCGTCATGTGCGCACAGGCAATCATGCGCGGCCATCTCACGGATGCCGGGCGGCAGGCCAGGGAAGCCGCCGAGCACGCCAACCTGGCGAAGACACAGTTCCTCCAGACGATGAGCCACGAGTTCCGGACGCCCCTGAACGCGATCCTCGGCTACACCGAGATCCTGGCGGACGAGATCGTCGGCCCCGTCACAGCGGTGCAGAAGGATCACCTGCGCCGCATCCGCGGGTCGGGCGACCATCTCCTGGCGCTCATCGAGGAGCTGCTGCGCTTCGCGCGGCTCGATGCGGGCGAGGAATCGGTCAACACGGAGCGCGCGCTCGCCGCCGACGTCGTGGCAGAGACGTTCGACATCGTCCGTGCGCTCGCCGAGCGAAAGGGATTGCAGCTGCGGTCCAAGATCCCCGACCACCCCGTCGAGCTCTACACCGACCGCCTCAAGCTGCGACAAGTCCTGGTCAACATCGTCACCAACGCCGTGAAATACAGCGACGGCGGCGAGGTGCTTCTTGACGTCGAAGTCGCCGGGTCCGGTGATGCAACGAGGATCAACTTCGCCGTGACGGACTCCGGGCGGGGAATCGCCGTCGCCGACCAGCTACGCGTCTTCGAGGCGTTCTGGCAAGTGCACCAGTCGCTCACGCGGTCGTCCGACGGGACGGGCCTCGGACTCGCGGTGGCTCGGCGACTCGCGCGCCTGCTCGGCGGTGACGTTGTCATCGGCGAGAGCCACATCGGACATGGTACCACCTTCGTTACGTGGCTTCCGGCGCACTACCGTGCGCCCTGAGACCGCTCGTCGTCTGTCACGATTCCAATTCCGGGTGCAAATGAAAGCGCCGGAATGCGGTTGCGGTAGTACCTAACGCGGGTCAGTTACCGCAGTGCAACAGGCGTTGCAGAAGACGCTATGAGGTCTGCTTCGGCATGAATCGGCTCGGCTAAGCGTGCTTGAGAGCGGCGGCTCGCCATATCGGGGCGCCGACCTCGCCTGGCCAGTGCGGTCGTCCGCCGCCGCCACGACACACCCCACCGACCGTTATTCGCTATACCCCGCACTTCGACGCGGACGGCAGGGCGGTACTCGCCCATGCGTGCGGGCTCGGCGCGGAGGGGATCGTCAGCAAGTGCCGCACGGCACCATACCGAGCCGGGTCGCGCTCGGACGACTGGCGGAAGACCAAGTGCGTTAGGCGCCAGGAGTTCGTCGTCGGCGGGTTCACCGAGCCCGAAGGCTCGCGCGAAGGCGTCGGGTCCATCCTCGTCGGGTACTACGAAGGACGCGCGCTCCGGTTCGCCGGTCGGCACGGGACGAGGGTGGAACGACGCGTTCGGCCGGAAACTCCGCGGGCTGCTCGAGTCCATCGCGGTCGACGCTACGCCGTTCGACCCGCCGCCGCCCGGCGCCCTCCGCAGGCTCGCGCACTGGGTAGAGCCGCGGTACGCGCACCTCGTCGAGTCGAAAGCGCGCCGCCGAGCTGACGTCGGCGGCCGTTGCAGCGGCGCTCGCCGGCGCCGTGGCGCCCGTTGACCGACACCGGGATGTGTTGCCGTTTGCGGTGATCTCGTGGCGCGACGTCGGCGTGTGGCTCGGGCTAGGCTCGGAGCATGGCCAGATTCACTTCACTGCATGAGGCGTTTACTCGCACGGATCGGCGTCGGCTGGCACGGGCGCTCTCACCGCGGTCGTCGGGGCACATCTACCGCCGGATGGCCGCGGTGTTGGCGATCGCGGACGGCGAGCGCCTCGAGGACGTCGCGCGTCGGCTCCGCGTCACGCGTCGAGCGGTGTATCGGTGGGTCACCCGCTACCTCGCGCGGCGGGACCCGCGTGACCTCGTGGACAAAGCGCGGTCCGGGCGGCCGCGACACCGCGGCCCCTCGACTCCGCAGCTGCGACGGCTGCTCGCGACGGACCCGCGGACGCTCGGCTACCAGAACGCGACGTGGACGGCGCCGCTGCTCGCGGCGCACTGTGCCCGGCACGGCCACGGCGCCGTCGACGCGCGCACCATCCGGCGGCGGCTCCACGAGCTGGGCTACCGCTGGACGCGACCGCGGTATCGTTATGCACATCGTGCAGCTCATCTGTCGCAGAAAAAGGGGCTCTCCGCCGTCGCCTGAGAGCGAGCGTCCGCCCCGGGGACGTGGTGCTGTTCACCGATTGGACGCTCCTGCGACTCTTCCCACCGCTGCGCGGCGCGTGGTCGCCCATCGGGATCCCGCACGGGGTGCTGATCACGGGCGAGAACGCCAAGGCCGTGCTGTTCGGCACGATCAATCCGCGCACCGGCCATCGGGTGGTCGTGGTCAGGCCGAAGGCGGCGGGAGAGGACGCGCGGGCGTTCCTCCGCGAGGTGCGACGTCACTATCCGCGGGCCGGGACGATCTGGCTGCTGGCCGATCGCGCGAGCGCGCACACGGATCATCGCACCCAGGCCCTCGCGGCGCAGCTGCGCATCCGCTTCGTGTGGCTCCCGACGCAGGCGTCGGAGCTGAACGTGATGGACCAACTGTGGCGCGAGTTGAAGCGTGTGATCGCGGCGAACCGCCAGTTCCCGACCGTCCTCGCGCTCGCCGCGGCCGCGATGCTCTGGGTGCTCATGCTCGCGCCGCGAGAAGCCCGTCGCGAAGCGGGACTCCTTTCGCCCAACTTTTGGCTCCGCGATTTGTGACAATACTTTTGTCCACCTACTTAGGCGCTGCGCGGCGAGGTGCGTGTCTAATAGCATTTGACATCTCCGTCCGTCTGGGTACTCGCGACCTCGCACGCTGCGCAGCCGCGTAGCATAGTCTGCGCGTCGCTACCCATTGCCCGCAGTCGCGGTCGGTGCATATTGTTGCACGAACGTAGTGCATCATGTTGCACCCGAGGGCTAATATGTCGCTCCGAGACCGCGAGGCTGCCCGAGCCGGGAAAGACGCACGGTTACGCCTCGCCGAAGTGATTCGCGAATACGCTGCACGCCGCGGGTGGGCGTTGGAGCGCGTCGGCGCTGAGCTTGGGGTGAGTCGCCGTACGTTGTTCAACTACGCGGGACGGGAACCGAAACCGGACGGTCTGCCCCCGATCGCCGCGCAGCTTCCGAGTGCCGAGCATCTGCGACTCGTGTGCAAGCTGACCGACGTCTCCGCAGACTGGGTGTTGTTCGGAACTGAACCGCGGTACGCGGACAGTACCGCGCGGCGGCGGCGCTAGAGAGTGATATTGCGACCGCTGTTATGCGCGAAGCGGGTGTCCGATCCAACGTTGCCGCGGACATAATGGTTGACGGCAACGCGGTCGTCCTAACGGCCGCGGCGGCCGTCGCGGTCGGTGCGAAGGCATGGAGACGTTGGATGACCGACGCTACGCTCGCGCTCCTCGGCTTTGGGTACGGTGGTCTTGAGGCTCACATCCTCCATCTAACCGCGCGGAAGGCTGGCGCTCGGGCCAGTAAACGTCGTCACGGGGACCTAATTGCGCCGCTGATTCGCCAAGCGATCGACGACCTCCTCCGGCACTTCAAGCCAGGCGGATCCATGGGGATGCCCGATACTGGACCGATTCGGCTAGTTCGAATGCGTCCGCTTGTTGGAAGCGGGTCGCGAACCCCATACCCCGAATTTTTTATTGACATACCGCCGACGCGCCAAGACGTGGCGAAAATCGTTCGCTTTGCGCTTTGGCAACTCGGCCGGCGTTTCATCAACAGCGGAGTGGATCCGGAAACATGGCTTCCGCCAGCCGATGAGTTAGAAAGGGGGCTCCCGGGCGTTTCGTGGCGAGACGCGCGCCAAATCGTGCTGGAACGCGAGTCGCCTTTCGACGTGTTCTGCTCACGATGGCTAAGCGGTCGCCTAACGCCGTCGAGCTAACCCCTGAGAGCGGACAGCCTCCTGGCGCTTCCCACGTGCTTCCCAGGCTGGCGCCCGGAGGGAAAATGCGAAAAGCCCGGCGCCACATAAGTGGTTGCCGGGCTTTCAGTTGCCCCTCCTGGGCTCGAACCAGGACTCTTCTGATCCAGAGTCAGACGTGTTGCCAGTTACACCAAGGGGCAGCGTCACAAATTTCCGCGTTGGCGCGGAACTCGTAAGCTAGCTTTGGACGACTACCCCAACAACCCCCGAACTCCCGGCCCTACCACGTCTTGCCGCTCCTCCGCCTGGCCGTCGCAGCATCCCTGTTCGCAACCGTGGCGTGCCGCGGGATGCCCGAAACACTCGGGCCCGATCGCCGCACCGCGCGCGCGAACGCCGACGCGCTATTCGGCGGCCTCGCCACGCGGTTCGACAACGTCCAGCGCGCTCCCAAGTTCTACCAGGCTCGATCGAAGCTCGGCCGGTACGCCCTGTCGCCGTCGGGCGTCTATGGCGACACATCGGTGTGGACGACGGTAGGCGCGGATAGCACGAGGACGCTCACGCTCCTCGGCACCCATACTCCGACCGGATACCTCTTCGCCCCATACGCTTCCGTCGCCACACCCACGGCAGCCGGCGATGCGCGACACGTGATCCGGCTGCAGCGGCGCGGGGAATCCGAGTACGACTGGGACACCCACGTCGATCACGCGATCGGGTCGGTCAACGCTCGCGAGATCGCCGCAGCGCTCACGGCGTTCGTGTCGGCACCACAGCATGCTGCTGGTGCGACCGCGCACGCTGAGAATCAGGCGCTGTTCCCGCAGACCTCCCGGGTACTCGGCGAGCTGTTCTCGCTCGATTCCCTCCGCGCCGTGCCGATAGGCGACGGCAGCTCCGCGGTGCTCGTGCGCTTTCGCATGGATCCCGATCGCATTGCGAAGACGCGCCCGAACTTCTCGAAGTACCTCGACAAATATGTGAGCCCGGCTCGCTACCGCGTGCGACTGCAGGACGGGAGCGGAGCGACGTGGCTCGATGCTTCCGGGTCGGACAACGTGTTCAGCGTGAGCTATCGCGTTCGCGACGGGCAGCTGCTCGCGCTCTCCGGTGCGCCGCGAGTGATACCTGACACGCTGCAGATCAACGTGGATCTCTCCGCGAAGTTCATGATCTTCCGCGTCGGTGTGTCCCGGCTCGTCGGCGACTTCGCCTTCGTTCGAAGCGACGAGGAGCGCGGATGGGCGATGCACTTCCGGCGCGAGCCCGACTGGCACTTTCCGCTCGCCGTGAATCATCTGATCAGCACCTCGCTCCGCCATCCGTTCGAGGGCGAGGGAGTCACGGTTCGGGTCTCCGTGCGCGATCGTCCGGGATCCCAAACACTGCTATCACGGGAGGCCTCGGTCTCCGTTCAGGAGAGCGCGATCGTGCGGTGGCTGGGAGGGCTCGGGAATTCTGCCATGAGCGACTTCGCCGGTCGCGCGGAGGCGGAGGAGAATCGTTACGTGTTCGAGGTATTGAGCGCCCTCCGGTCCGACTTCGTCACCGCGCTCTCGGTCGGTGAATAGCAAGCAAAAAGCGCCGCGAACCTCTGGGTTCGCAGCGCTTGTGTCGTCCTGCCTCGCCCTTAGTTGTCGCCAGCGGGACTTGCCGCGCGCGCCGTCATTGGAACTCTACGTCCTACCGAGCAGCGGCGGGCAACATTCCGTTTGGCGAGAAGCATGCCGCGCGATCGTTCGCGCTTCAGGTGCTGTTAAGTGCTATGGAGCTGAGGGGAGTCGAACCCCTGACCTCTGCAGTGCGATTGCAGCGCTCTCCCAACTGAGCTACAGCCCCTCGTACCCGGGAGTGCGCCGATTGTTCTCTATCCCGTCGCACCGGGCCGTTAACGAAGCAGCCCCGCTGGTGGCGGGGCCGCGCCGATAGCATAAGGTACGATGCGACGGGCGGTTGTCAAGCGCCGCCCGACCGCTCGGCGCCTGCTGCATCGGAGACGACCCGAGCCCCCACGCGTCACACAGCGGCGAGGCGCGGACGGTGACCTTGGCCGGGCGGCGCGCGCCTAACGCGGACGTCGCCGATGCGAGCGAGGCCGGTTCCGATCCAGCGAGGAGCCGGCCCCGTATCGTACGATTACCGGTGTTCCGATTGGCCCTGGGCGTCAGGTAGGGTTCGGGACATCCTCGTCGCGAACCGACTCCATGCCGTCATCGCTCAGGTCATCGCGCGAGCTTCTCGAGCCCGAGCTCTGCGAACCCGCCACCCCTTCACGCGAGACTTCCACCGGCGACTCACGATCAGAGTACGCGCCCCCACCCATGGCCTCGGAACCACGGCTCGCCGCCGTCTGACGCCGGCGATTTCTGGCCCCGCGTGACTCACCACCTTCGCGACCGATCGCCGCCATGTGCGCGCGATCGCGGCTCACCACTTCGCCTCCCTTGCGGCCCGCGACGCGAGCCTCGTCCGACGTCCACTCGTGAGCAGTGCCCTTCTGGTGCGCTGCCCGCCCACCCTTGCTGGCGATCTCTCGCTGGCGGCTCACGTCCATTGACGCGAACCCTCGCTTGCTCTTTCCCGTTCCCGACATCGCGCCTCCATCCAAGTTGGGGTGACAATCAGGTCGCGCCTCGCAGATACCCCAACGGTTCCCATCCGCGAGCAACTTACCTCCACTCGGTCCGGACCAACACACCAGTTCGGCGCAAGTCATGGGCCGCGGCGAAATACTCCGGAGTCAACTTTGGCCGCGCTATTGAATCCATGGCCAATAGGCAGCCCGCCCGACTGCGCTTGGCACTACCACACTACGCTCCCATGTCCTAGCCGGCTGTCGACTCCCGCCAAGCAGGGCGAGGACCTCGCCGCGAACGAGGCTCGAATCCGCGTTCGAGGCGAAGAACACATACGCCGGCGCCGTCTCCTCGGGCTGCGCCGGCCCCCATTGGCGTGTCCTCTCCGAAATTCGACACGTCTTCCTTCCCCTGCGCCACGACCTTCAGCGGCGTCCACACCGGTCCCGGCGCCACGCAGTTCACGGGGATGCCTCGATCGACGAGACTCTGCGCGAGCGACTTCGTGAACGCGTGAATCGCTCCTTTCGTCGCCGAGTAGTCGAAGAGATCCTTGCTGCCCTCGAGACCAGTGATGGACCCCGTGTTGATGATCGTCGACCCGCGCTGCATGCGCGGAATCGACGCCTTCGCCATGTGGAAATACGCGTAGATATTCGTGCGGAACGTGCGGTCCGAGTCGCCGCCGGTGATGAGCGCCACCTTGTCCTCAAGCTTTCCTGCGGGACGATAGACCAGCGCTTTGTGTGGGGCCGCGGCGTCATCGCGGCTTCTATCCTCGGGCGGCGCTGCGACTGCTTCGGCAAAGGCGGGCGAGGATGCTTCCGCTCCGGCGCCATCTCCCGTGCCCTGCTGTTGTCGCCCGACTTCGCCCCCTGTGAACGCGGGGACTTGCGTCTTGACGTCGTCGCCATCCCGTGCCCGTTGATTACTTGGAATCACAAGTCTTCGTACGACAGAGCGTCGCGGCAAACCGCGGGCCGCCGGATCGGCGGACGGACTATATTCCGCCTGTGTCGCTCACTCTTCGCTTCCTCGGAACGTCCGCCTCGCGGCCAACAGTTGAACGCAGTGTCAGCGCAATCGCGGTCGTGCGCGAAGGCGAGACCTTCCTCTTCGACTGCGGCGAGGGCACCCAGCGCCAGATGATGCGCTACGGGGTCGCGTTCTCGCTGCGCGATATTTTCTTCTCCCACATGCACGTCGACCACATCCTGGGCATGGTGGGTCTCGTGCGAACGATGGCGCTGCAAGGGCGAGAGGAGCCACTGCGGATGTGGGGCCCCCCAGGATCTTCGCGCATGCTGCGGCGCGCGGAAACCTTTGGACCCGACCGGCTCGACTTCCCCGTCGAATACCGGGAGCTGCAACCGGGCGACACGGTTTCCCGGAAGGGATACGAGATCGTTGCATTCGCCGCGGACCACGTGCGGACACCCGCGCTCGGCTATGCGCTCGTGGAATCCTTGCGGCTAGGCCGCTTCAACCCCGAACGCGCTCGCGAGATGGGCGTCCCGGAAGGCCCGCTGTGGGGACGGTTGCATCGAGGACAGCGGGTCACGCTCGACGATGGGCGCGAGATCGATCCGTCGGATCTCGTCGGGCCCACGCGCCCAGGACGCAAGTTGGTCGTCACAGGCGATACGCGGCCGTGCGAGGCAACCGTGGAGGCAGCGGCCGGCGCGAATCTCCTCGTGCACGAAGCGACGTTTGCCGACGAGGAAGCCGCCCGCGCCGCGGAAACGGGCCACTCGACCGCGCGCGAAGCCGCACAGGTCGCGGCGAGAGCCGGCGTCAGCCAGCTCGTACTCACGCACGTGTCCGCGCGTTACTCACGCGATGTCTCGGACCTGGAGCGCGAGGCGCGCGAAGTTTTTCCCACGACACAGATCGCGCGTGACGGCGCCGAATACGAGATCGCATTTCCTGACGCGCTCACCGAGCCGTCGGCTGATGCAAGCCAGCTTCCCGTTCGGGCGAGCAGCTAACGCCAGTGGTCAACGCGAGCGGTTAACGCGAGCGGTTAACGCGAGCGGTTAACCGATGTCCGTCGCAGGGCTGCGATCCGTCGACACGGGCATCGAGCGACGAAATAATCGCTGGAGATCCGCATCGCCCAGCGAGTCGAGGACCGCGCGCTTGTTCAGCCGTCCGGTCACGTTCTGCGACTCGGATCCCCGCGAGATGTACCAGGCATAGCGATCGAAGCGCCCCGTCTGTCCGTCGGGATGACGGAAGACGACAACGGCGTTGCTCGCTCCTGGATTCTGAACCTCGACGCCCCACGTGGTGTCATCGGGTCCGTTGAACGCGCGCATTCGTGGCATAAGGGGAAGGTCAGGTGACAGGAACGCTTCAAGGGCGTGTTCGGGGTCTCGCTCCTCGAGCCGGGGCGGCGATCGAACGCACCGGTGGAGACGTCGCGCGAGACCACCGCGTAAGGACGATCCGCGGTCGACCGCGATGCGGCCCAAGCACCGTCCGGGCCGAGCCCGAGTAGAGCGTCGACTCATCGAACGCGCGCGCTAGTCCGCGTCGCACCGTCGTATCGACGTTCGCGATGTCGAGACGGTACACGCGTCGCGTCGGCGTTGGAAGTCGGCCCGCGGACCATTCTTTTTTCGCGGAGTCGCGGACCACGAGCGTCGCGTACTCACCGCTCGTGTCGTAATGAGCGATCACGTCATAGCGCGGACCGCTCCACACTTCGCTCGCGGAATCCGCGCCGAGCACGGGCACCGTGTTGGCGATCGTGCTCCACCACGCCGGCTCGGGCGTCCGAACGTGCGGCAAAGGGAGCGAGAGCCCGCCGCCGCCGACACCCTCCCCCGGGACGTAGAAGCCCACGCGCGGGCTGCCGTCGATGTCGACGAGCGCGAAGCTTGTCGAGTCGAAGTGAAATGCATCGATGACTCGCGCCGCGCGCCGGCCGCGCGCGCTCCGGGAGCGCCGCACGGAGTCGATCACGATACGATACGCCGCGCGGGCATCGGCAACGATGCGACGAGCGGCACTGTCGCCGAAGATCGATCGCAGCGTCCCGACAGACCCGTCGCGCAGGTCGACGACGCCGTACCGCACGTTGTGCGAATCCTCGACGTTCGCGATGTCGATGTCGGTGTGATGCTCGTACGAGAGCAGTGGCCCGAGCACATCGAGCAGCTCGATCTCGCTGGTCGCGACCGTATGCGGATCGTCGCTCCCATCCTCATCCTCGCCCAGTCGTCGCTCGTCCGGGTGCTCGGCAGCGTACCTCCGGGCGATGTTGGTGACTCGCTTGTCCTCGAAAATCTGTACGGAATCGCCCGACACGAGGTCGCGGCGATAGATCCGCTGGCCTACGAGCAGGGCGTCGTAGTATGACCGGTCATCATCCGCAACGTAGAGCTCGTTGAATCGGCCACCCACGTACGCGAGCGTGAGTGCCGCCCGTCGCATGCGAAGGCGCCCATCCACGGTGCTGACCCAGAAGGCCGAATCCCCGGCGGTGACCAGGAAGTCGGTGGAAGGCGCCTTGCTGGTCGCCCGGGGCTGGTTCCCGCAGCCGGCGCCGAAAAGCAGGACGCCGGCCAGGACGGTTGCGACGCGCGGAGACGTGAGAGGGAGCATCGTCGTCCGAATATAGCCAGGCCGATCGCGTCCCCGGAGTCTCGCGAATGGGTTGGTGGTGTAATATTCCGGCCTCCGCCCCTCAAACGATTTTCGATGCGCCGATATCTGCCGTTCGCTGCCGCCGCCGCCGCTGCTGCCCTGCTCGCGTGTTCCGCGGGCGCGGCTGACCGCTCGCCCGCCACGACTCGGTCCGACTCGAAGCCGCCGAGCGCCCAGCGGCTCGATACCGCGTCCGCCGCGGGTGCGCTGAGCGCCGACACGGCGCGCGTGAGCGCGGGGGGCCAGGCATCGACGCCTGCCGTCCGGCCGGCACCGGCCGCGGACCTTCCCATCGTGCGGGGACTTTACGTCAACCGATTCGCGGCTCAGAGCGCGAAGCGGATGCGCAAGCTGATCGCGATCGCGGATTCGACCGAGATCAACGCGCTCGTCATCGACGTCAAGGACGAATTCGGGCTCAACATCCCGTCACAGGACCCCATGCTGCAGAAGAACGCGGGCAAGGCGGGCGTGATCCCGAACGTGAAGCAGCTGCTCGACACGCTCAGGGCGCACGATGTCCTGGCCATCGCCCGAATCGTAACGTTCAAGGACTCGGTGGCGGCGCGGGCGAACCCGGATCACGTCATCCGCAAACCCGATGGCACGCCGTGGCACGACAAGCAGGGCCTAACGTGGGTGAACCCGTACGATGAGGAGATCTGGGAGTACGATCTCCGCGTCGCCGAGGAGGCGGTCAAGCTGGGGTTCGGCGAGGTGCAGTTCGACTACATTCGCTTCCCCGAGCCCTACAAGAGCCTCCCGCCGCAGGTGTTCCCGAACCAGAAGGGCCGGTCGAAGCCGGACGTGCTCGCGCAGTTTCTCAAGACGGCGAACGCCCGTATCGACAAGCTTGGCGCTCGCACGACGGCCGACATCTTCGGCCTCGTGACGACGGTGGGTGGCGCGCTCGAGATCGGACAGGAATGGGAGAAGGTCTCGCCGGCGGTGGACGTGGTGCTGCCAATGACGTACCCGTCGCACTACCCGCCTGGCTCGTTCAATCTCCCGCGGCCTAACGCGGAGCCGTACCAGGTGCAATTCAAGGCCATCAACCGCGCGCGCGAGCGCGACGCGAAGCTGGGGCTCAAGGGTGAGCGCGTGCGCCCGTGGATCCAGGCCTTTTCCCTCGGCCAACCGAAGTACGACGCGGCGCACGTGAAAGAGCAGATGCGCGGCGTCTACGACGCGGGCTATAACGGATGGGTGTGGTGGCATCCCGGCTCTTCATACGAGCCGTACCTCGGCGCACTCGAAAAGAAGCTCGAGCCACACGCCAAGACTTACTAACTGCGATTTGCTGCAAGCTGGTAGCCGACGGCTGCGGGCTGCCGCCGCTTGCTGCAAGCTGCTGCTGTTACTCGCCGGGCTTGTGCCATCCGAAATCCTCGCGCCGTCGTCGAGCCGAGAGAGAGCCATCTTCCCGCTCTCTCGGAATGATGGCACACAGGATACGAATGATGCGCTCCAGCACAGCATGCCTCTGAGCAACAATCGCCTCGCCTAACGCTGTCCTTCCCTTGAAGTACCAGTCCTTTGCCTCGCGTGCGGTGGCGCGCGCGTAGTCGTAGTAACGGGCACGCTCGGCGCCGGTTCTTCGGCTATACCCTTCGGCAAGGTTGGCGCTGATGCTGCCAACCGCTCGAAGAAACTGATCGACGTCGCTGCGAGTATCGACGTTGGCCCGCAGTATCCTGGCGTCCTGCTTCGCAAGGTCGGAAAGCCACAGTGAATAGCGGTATGCAGGCGTACGCCAGATTGGGTCGCGTTTGAACGCCTCGGGAACGGTCGCCTCCCATTCAGCGAAACCGTCGGGGTCGGAATAGGTGGTCATCCCGCCAACCTACACGCGCCGCGGCGACAGCAACCATCATTTCATCGCGTGCGTCGTCGTATGTACGCGCATCCCGATCCGATCGGCCCGGCGGTACTGGCAGCAGCTTGCAGCAAGCGGCAGTAGCCCGCAGCCGTCGGCGACCAGCTTGCAGCGGCTTGCAGCAAGCAGCTGCTGCTGTGTGCTAGAAGTCCATGGAAAGTCTGACTAGCACGTTTCGTCCCGGGTCGAGCGCAAAGCTCTTGTATCGGCTCAGGAACGACTTGTATGCCTTGTCGGTCAGGTTTCGTACCCGGATATCGAACCGGATCGGACGCGAGCCGAGGCGGCGGGCGATCCCGGCGTCGAGGCCCAGCAACGTATAGCCGTCCGTCGCCGTGTCGAACGGGCCTAGGTGCGTCTGCTTCGCGTTGATCTCGACATCGAGGCCCGCGTGCGCGTTGTCCGCCCATCCCAGCGCAGCCCCATGCAACTCCGCCTCGAACGTCGTCCGTGGCGGCGCAATGAGCGGGAGTGGTTGGTCAGTGTCCTCGTTGGTACCGCGCACCATGTCATAGCGCGCGCGGAGCGTCAGCATTCTGACCGGGTCCACATCTACCGAGGCTTCGCCGCCGTACAGCGTCGCGAGCGCGTGCTCGTAGCGATAGACATCCAGGGTTCCCTGCTGTTGGCCCGTCGGCGCGATGTAGATGAAGTCATCGATCCGGTTGTGAAACCCCGCGATCTCCGCGCGCACGCGTTGATCCCCCCAACGAATGCTGCCGTCGAGATTCAGACTCGTTTCCGGGTCGAGCGTCGGATCGCCGATCTCATAACGCGCCTCGCCAAGCCGCGGCCCGTTGGCGAACAGCTCGAACAGCGTCGGTGATCGCCATGCCCGCCCCACGTTCGCGGTCAGCGCGAGGTCCCTGCCGGGGCGGACCAAAATACCGACATCGCCCGAAAACGCGTTCGTGCTCCGCGACTGATCCGTCAGATCGAGATCCGCGTTCGCATCGGCGTGCAGGGAGTTCGCGTCACCGCGCGCGGCAGCCGTTAGGCTCACCTTGCCGAGGTCGATCTGCTCGAACCCGAACAGCCCGCCCGAGGTGAGCCGCGCGTCGGGCACGAGCGGGATGATCCCTCGCGAATCGCTGGTCTGGTACTCGCCCGAGATGCCCAACGTGCCGTGGATCTTCCCGCCCTCGCCGTGATGCAGGAGCAGGTCGGCGGTCGTGGTGTTGAGCAGCAGGTTGAACACCTCGGACTCGGTGCCGGTCGGCTCGCCGCCGGGGCCGAGCTCGTCGGACACCTCGGCGAGGTCGTGGCGCTGCCACTGGAGTTTCGGCTCGAATCGGAACTTGCCCACGATGTAGTTCCCGGTGTACTGCACGCGGTCGTCGGACGCCTTCCGCTCCGGCCCTTCCTCCTCACCGTCGCCCTCTGGCTTGGGCGGCTCGTTGGCCTCGAGGAGATGACACTCGCAGCCGTAGCGGGCATATCGCAGTGTCGATGTCCCGCGAGAAGAGTGGTATGCGGCAGCGGCTTCACCCGTGACCGAGGAATACTTCGTGTTCTCCAGTTTCCCGTCAGGTGTGTTCATGTCCTCGGAGAAGCGCGCGATCGCCGTCGCGCGCCATCCGATGCGCGAGTGTGCCCCTTCGGCGCCGAGCAGAAGGCCGCCCTCGCGATTGTTTGTCGCACCGGTCAGCTCGGCCGTCGACCGCACGAAGTTGCCCCCACTCGCGTCAGGCAGCGCGGCCGGCACGGCATTGATGACGCCACCGATCGCATCGGATCCGTACAGAACGCTCGCGGGACCGCGAATCACCTCGACGCGCTGCGCGAGGCGCGCGTCGATCGACGGTCCGTCTTCGTCGCTCCACGAATAATCCTCGAGACGATGCCCATCGTCGAGCACGAGGACGCGCGCCCCGGACAGCCCGCGAATCACGGGTTTCCCGATCTGCTGCCCAGTCGTTAGGTTGTGCACGCCGGCGAGTCCGTCCGTCGCACCCGACAGTGAGAAGCTCTGCTCCCGCTGTAGCCGATTGCCCGAGAGCTGTTCCACCGGGAATGGCGATCGGCCGACGTCGGTCGCGTCGCGCGTTGCCGTTACGACGACCGGCTCGATATCCGTGGCGAGCCGGGTCAACCGAAGGACGATATCCGGCCGGATGCCGAGTTCGTCCGAGACCCGGACCTGCTGACCGGCAACTATTCGCACGGTATCGGATACCGCCGCGTACCCGACTCGACGAGCGACGAGTGTGTATCGCCCCGCCGGGAGATCACTGAACAGGAAATCGCCGGTCTTATCCGTGGTCGCTCGGCGCGAGAGCTCGACGAGTGTCACCTGAACGTCGGCGACGGGCGTGTTGAACGAATCGGCGACCCTGCCTCGAATTGAATAGAGCGCTGGCATTGGGACGCTCGCCCACGCCGAGGAAGTGTGCGGTGACGCGGGTCGGACTGGAGCGGCCAACATCGCGATCGCAGCGAACGCAAAGCAGAGCATCAATCGGTGGTACGAGGATTATCCGCGGTCACCGGCGACGGCGCCGGTCGTAACCGCCCTGGAAATGGCAAGCGGCTGCTTTGGTGTCGCTCAGTCGCGCGTTAGGTCGGCAACGCCCTCGATCAGCCGATCCACCTCGTCAGCCGTCGTGTAACACGCGCATCCAGCACGCACGACGCCGTCAGCCGCATGCCCCAGTCGCTCGATGACGGTCGTCGCATAGAAGTCGCCGTTGGACACGAACACCGCCTGCTTCGCGAGCGCACGCGCCACATCGTCGGAGACAACGCCGTCCAATGTGAATGAAACGGTGGGCGTTCGAGCATGACCGGGCGGGCGACCGTACATCCGCACACCCGGGATCGCCGAGAGGCCGTTCCACATACGCGTGAGAAGCTCGGAGCCCTGATCATGCAGCATTGCATACGCCCTGACCAGGCGCTCGCGTCGGCTCGAGCCTTCGCCGAGGCTCGCCAGATAATCGACGGCGGCAGCAGCGCCGATGATCCCCTCGTGATTCTGCGTACCCGTCTCGAGACGTTCCGGCGGCGCTTCCGGTGCGGGAACGAGCTTCGGAATGTCAACCGACGCCAGCAAGTCTTGCCGGCCCCACAGAACGCCGACGTGCGGGCCGTAGAACTTGTAGGCCGAGCAGGCGAGGAAGTCGCAGCCTAACGCCTTGACGTCTACCAGCACGTGGGGCGCATAGTGGACGGCGTCGACGAACACGAGCGCTCCCTTCGCGTGCGCGAGCCGCGCCGCGGCAGCGACGTCGGTCACGGTCCCGAGCGCGTTCGATGCCGCACCGATCGCGAGGAGCTTCGTCCGCGGCGTGATCGCCTGCTCCAGATCCGCCCAATCGAGCACGCCGGCGGCCGGGTCCATATGCACGGTCTTGATGACGATGCCGCGTTCGGTAGCGAGACGCGTCCATGGCGCGACGTTGCCGTGATGATCCAGCTCGGTGACGACGACCTCATCACCCTTCGCCCATCGCGCCGATAATCCGCGCGCGAGATGGAAGGTCAGGGTCGTCATATTCAGCCCGAACGCGATCTCGGTGGCATCGCCGTTCACGAAATCCGCGAGGGCGATGCGCGCCGCGTCCAACGCCGCATCGGTCTCCGCGCTCGTCGGATAGTTCCAGTGCGTGTTCGCGTTATGATTGAACAGGTAGTCGTTCATCGCCTCGACGACCTGACGCGGCACCTGAGTCCCGCCGGGCCCATCGAAGTACGCGACGGGGAGCCCGAGGTGCTCGCGCTCGAGCGCCGGGAAATCGCTCCTCACGGTCGTCGTCGTCATCCCTGCACCTCGCAACCTGCCCACTCCTCGAGCAGCTTCACCGTTTCCACGTGATCGGCGTCCTCGCCTAACGCCTGCCGGGCGACGCGCAACAGGTCGGCGGCGCTCTGCGTGAGTGGCGACGGTACACGGTTCTCTCGCGCGAACTCCGCGGCGATCGTTACGTCCTTTTCCATGAGGGCCAGCTTGAACGTCCGGGGAAATGTGCGCGTGATCACGCGCTCGGTGAACAGGTTTTGCGACACGTTCGACCGCCCGCTCGACGCATTGATCACGTCCAGTGCCAGCCGTGGCGATATCCCTGCCTTTGACAACGCGACGAGCCCTTCGCTCAGCGCCCAGATGTGAATGCCGAGCAGCGCCTGGTTGACCGCCTTCACGGCGTCACCCGCGCCAACCGGTCCACAGCGCACGATCTTCTTGCCGAACGCCTCGACCACCGGCCGCGCGCGTTCGAACGTCGCCTCGTCCGCGCCGCACATGACCGTGAGCGCACCTTGCTGCGCACCGGACACTCCACCGCTCACGGGCGCGTCCATGAACGCGGTCCCGCTCTCGGCCAGTCGCGCTGCGATCCGCCGCGATGTCGCTGGGTCACCGGACGTGCAGTCGATGAACAGCGACTGCGGCGCGAGGCCGGCGAGCACGCCGTCCGGGCCGTCGAGAAGCGCTTCCACCTCGTGGGACGTCGGGAGGCACGTGATGACGACGTTCGCGCCGCGCACTGCGTCCGCGGGCGAGCCTGCCACTCGGGCGGCGGTCTCAGTCGCGAAGGCGTCGGCTCGCGACTTCGTCCGATTCCAGACGGTGAGCGAGAACGGCGGCTTGGCAAGGTGACGGGCCATCGGCGCACCGATGGCACCGAGTCCGAGAAAGGAAACGTTCACGATATTATGCGGCTCGAAGGCTAGACGCCTGCAGTGAAACGGCGTGACGGAGCGGACGTCGGAAGGTCGTGGGGCCGGACGTGCACGTCAACCAGCGCTCATCACGACACCCCATGCGCGCACCGCGGTATACGTTTCCGCGCCGTGGTGTCGATCCTCACGATCTCGGGCATGGTCGCGGTCCACGCGAAGCGCGCGGTGTTCACCGCGCTCGCGGGCGTGCCCGGGGTTCTGTCGGCCGAGGTCGACATGGGGCGAGCCGTCGTCGAGCACGATGCTTCCACCACGCTCGAAGCACTGCGAGAGGCAATCACGTTAGCGGGGTGCGAGGTGACGTCGGTGAAAACCGAGCGGCGACTCCCGCTGACCGACCTGTGACGTGATATCAACATGATCGCGCTTGTTCAGCGCTGGGTGACGTTCGTAACTTGACGCCCCGCCTCGGCAGGCCTTTCACCGCACTCCGATGACGCCATCCCAGCGAAAGGAAGAACGCCCGATCGCGGCGCTGATCGCGCCCGATATTCTGGCGTTACTGGAGGAGTCGCCGTCGGACGTCGCCGCCGAAACCGAGGAGATGCACGCGGCGGATCTCGCCGATGTCGCCGAGTCGATCCCGATCGATCAGGTGAAGCTCCTCCTGCGCGTGCTGCCGGCGGATCGCGCGGCGGACGTGCTGGAGTATCTGGACGAGGAGCTGCGCGCCGAGCTGCTCGGGGAAATGCCCGCGTCGCAGGCGGCGAAGCTCGTCTCCGAGATGACGCCGGACGACCGCGTCGACGCCCTCGAGGAGCTCGAGGAAGAGCGCTCGAGAGAGATCCTCGCCGAGATCCCGGCCGAAGCACGACGCGAGACGGAGGCGCTCCTCAACTACGCCCCGGACTCGGCCGGTGGTCTCATGACCACCGAGTTCGTGCAGCTTCCGGAAACGATGACCGTGGACGAGGCGCTCACGAACGTGCGACGAATCGCGCGCGCCGGGCGTCGCGAGGCGATGCACGCACTGTACGTGACCGACGCGAAGGGATTGCTGCGCGGCGTCATGTCGCTGCGCGAGCTGCTCGCTGCGCCTGAAGGGTCACGCATCGCGGACAGTGCGTGGGAAGAGGTCATGAGCGTGCCCGCGACCGCGGACCGCGCGGAAGTCGCGCGCATGACGTCGGACTACGACCTCGTGGCCGTGCCCGTGGTCGACGACGCCGGCAGGGTGCTCGGCGTGGTGACCGTCGACGACGTCATCGACGCGATGGTCGAGGAGCAGACCGAGGATGTCCAGAAGCTCGGCGCGGTGCAGCCGCTGGAGGAGCCGTACTTCCAGGCGGGGTTCTGGTCGATCGCCCGCAAGCGCGGCGGATGGCTCATCCTGCTGTTCATCGAGGAGATGTTCACCGGGACGGCGCTGCGGCACTACGAGGCGACGCTCGCCAGCGCCATCGCGCTGACGTTCTTCATTCCGCTCATCATCAGTTCCGGCGGCAACTCCGGGTCGCAGTCCGCGACGCTGATCACGCGCGCGCTCGCTGTCGGCGATGTAGAGATGCGCGATGCCCTCCGCGTGTTCCTTCGCGAGCTGGGCCAGGGCCTCGTGCTCGGCGCGTTCCTGGGCGCCATTGGACTCGGCCGAGCACTCATGTGGGGGAACGGGATGGACGTGGCGTGGGTCGTCGCGTTCACCCTGCTCTTCGTCGTGGTCACGGGGACGATCGTCGGCGCGATGCTGCCGCTGCTCTTCACGCGATTGGGCTTTGACCCCGCGATCGCATCATCGCCGTTCGTGGCGTCGCTCGTGGATGTTGCGGGGATCATCATCTACTTCAACATCGCGATCCACCTACTAGGGCTCCGCTGAATGGCCGGCGGCGACACCGGACAGGTTACCGGTAATTGGTTACTGCAGTTGGTAGACGGACCCGCAACCAATAACCGATAACGAGTCGTCAGACACTAGCCGGCTCCGGTCCACGAACGCGCGCCGTCTCCATCTCGACCGTCTCAGTCTCGCTCGGGTCCACCGGTGTCAGCCCGACAATGCCCTGCTCGAGCCAGGCATGCTCTCCACGCAGTACCTGCATGGCGACGCGGTATAGCGCTGGATCGGACGGACCAAACAGCGCGCGGAAGTGCGCGCGGATACGCTGCCGCGCTTCGATGCAGAACGCATCGGCGAGTATGATCGCCTCTTTGCGACCCTGTTTGGCCAGCATCTGCGCACGCGAGCACGCGGCGGCCATGGCGTACAGTTCCGCGCCGATGTCGACAGCGCGAAACAACACCATCTGACGGCGCTCGAGCTTGGGACCGAACCGCACCATCGCGTGGAAGATCGCGCGTCCGAGCTTGTTTGTCGCGCGATTCGCGAATCGCAGGTGTGTGGCGAGCTTGCCGAACTCCGCGTACGGATGCGGACGCACACGCGCGAGCCAGCGCGCGGGATACCACGTCGCGTAGAAGGGCGCGGACTTCGACAGCGCCGCGAGTCGCTGCTCAATCGACGACTCCGGCGCGACGATCGGAAACGCGAGCTTGAAGTGGTAGTCGACCGCCTCACGCGCGATGAACAGGCGCATGATCTCCGACGAGCCCTCGAAGATCAGGTTGATGCGGAAATCGCGCATCGCGCGCTCGACGGGGATCGGCTTCTCTCCGCGCGCCTCGAGGGAGTGCGCCGTTTCGTAGCCACGACCACCGCGGATCTGCATCGTGTCGTCCACGATGCGCCAACCGGCCTCGGTGTTGTACAGCTTCGCGATCGCGGCCTCGAGCCTGATGTCGTACCCGCCCCGCTCGTACAGCGCCGTGGACAACTCGGCGATCGCTTCCATCGCGAACGTACTCGCCGCCATGCGCGCGATCTTCTGCGCGATCGCCTCGTGCTTGCCGATCGGCTGGCCCCACTGCACGCGCTCGTTGCCCCAGTCGCGCACGACGCGGAGCAGTGCCTTGCCGACGCCGGCGCAGCCGGCAGGAATCGTTAGGCGCCCGGTGTTGAGCGTCACGAGCGCCAGCTTGAGCCCCTTGCCCTCGCCCCAGAGAATGTTCTCGCGCGGGACGCGTACGTTGTTGAACCTGATGACGCCGTTCTCGATCGCCTTGAGGCCCATGAACCGGCAGCGGTGCACGATCTCCACGCCCGGGAACGACGCCTCGACGATGAACGCCGTGATCTGCTTGCGCGTTTTGCCCTTTGCGTCCACGATATCCGGCGTGCGCGCCATGACCACGTAGAGATCGGCGCGCGTTCCGTTCGTGCACCACAGCTTCTGCCCGTTGAGGATGAAGTACGTCCCGTCCTCGCTCGGCGTCGCGGTCGTCTTCATGTTCGCCGGGTCCGACCCGGCGTCCACCTCGGTCAGCGCGAACGCCGAAATTGCACCCTTCGCGAGCCGCGGGAAATACTTTCGCTTCTGCTCTTCCGTGCCGAACAGCTTGAGCGGCTGCGGCACGCCGATCGACTGGCTCGCGGATAGGAGCGCGACGAGGGATCCGTCCTTCGACGTGACCATCTCCATCGCCCGCACGTACGACAGCTGCGAGAGCCCGAGCCCGCCGTACTCCGTCGGGATCTTGATCCCGAACGCGCCCATCTCGCGAAGCTCCTGGACGTACGCCTCGGGAATCTCACCCGTCCGATCCACTTCCTCCGACGGGAACCGCTCGAGGAAAGCGCGCAGGCGATCGAAGAACGGCTTCGCGCGCGCGGCCTCGGCCGGATCGTCGACGACCGGGTGCGGATGGATGAGATCGAGCCGGAACCGACCCAGGAACAGCTCGCGGGCGAAGCTCGGGTGTTCCCACTCGGTCTCACGCGCGGACTCGGCGACGTCGCGCGCTTCCTTCTCCGTGGCAATGTGTGACGTGTCAGCCATGGCGGGTGCTGGACGAGGTGATCCTCCCAGACCCTGCTTGCGTTGCATGAAGACGGCCACGCCGGTCGGCGCGTGCGACGACGGCCGCACCCACGAGCCCGATCAGGGCAAACGCGAACCACTGGATGGCGTATCCCAGATGCGGGCCTTCATCGAGAAGCGGCGTAGGCAATCGCGCCGGCGTCGAGTCACGCGACGCCGGCGGCGACCCCGGCGATCGAATTTCGGTTGCGACGAGGATGAATGGTGCGATCGGATACGGCAGCCGCTTCGCCAGCGAGTCATACTGGAGATGCCGAATCACTCTCGGGTTGCTCGTCGCCGAAACGACTCCGCGCCCGCCGCGTGGGATCTCCACGAGATACCCCGTGACCGCCGCCTCGTTCGGTTCCCGCCACCGAGCGAATTCCACACTCATGGCATCAGCGGCGTAGACCCACCCCCGATTGATGAGCACGGCCGTGTCGCTCCCCGGTACGCGAAGCGGCGTCAGGATATTCGCTCCCGGCGAACCCTGGTGCGTTCGCGCCGCGAGCGAAAGCTCATGATCCCAATCGAACGTTCCGGCCGCCGTTGCACGGCGGTACTCCGCTGATGCCGTGTCGCGCATGGCCTCGAGCGCTGGCAGCGGCGCCAGGGACAGCCGTTCGGCCAACTTCGCGTTGGACGCGCGCCGCTCCGCCAGGCGATGTAGCTGCCAGATGCCGAGGCGTACGCATCCTGCCGCGACGAGGATCGCGAAGATCACGAAGCCGATCGCGCGACGAGTCACCTGGGCGTTGGGCGGAAGTCTGGCACGCCGAAAATTACGCCAGAAATGCTGGAAACACGAACATCGTCGTCCCACGTACGAGCGCCTAACGTGGAAACAACGGCTGGTTGCTGGTCGCTCGTGCTGGCCCCTGGCTGACGCTGGCCGAGGAACGATACAGTGGTCATTCCGAGCGTAGCGAGGAATCGCCGTTGTCCCGAAAGAGGGGCCAGTCCCTCTACCGGGAGGACGGCGATTCCTCGCCTCCGCGCCTTCGGCGCTGCGCTCGGAATGACAGGCGCCTCCTGCCTCTACGCTCTTTCCTCCGTCGCCCGTCGCCCGTCCCCGGCAGTCGCCCGTCGCCTGTCGCCTGTCGCCTAAAACAACGACATCTGCTCGCCCAGCTGATCCGGCTCCACCGGACGCTGGCGCAGCAGTCGCTGAAGATCTCGGGCCGAAGCGGGGCTGTGGCCGGCGAAGTGGTTGTTGACGTACCCGTGCACCGTTTTCACTCGCCGCGCGAGAGCGGCGATGACCGTCGCCCACGACTCGAGCTCGCGCGATCGGTCGACCTGGATGCGGGAGTAGTCGACGAGATCACGGTTCGGTCCCATCCATCGAACGTATGCGAAGTCCGACGTGGGCCGGTCGGCGAGCGCCATCATCACCTTTCGCGGAACCCAGCGCGCGTCCACCAGCGCGACCCCCACGTTATGCTCAGCGAGCAGCGCGATGATTCCGTCGTGGATCCAGCCGCGCTGCCGAAACTCCACGGCCACGCGCACGTCGCGCGGGATGAGCGGAAGGAAATTCGCGAGGGCCGGCAGCTCGGAGGGAGCGAAGTCCGGTCCGAGCTGCATGAGAACGGGCCCCAGCTTCGGCCCAAGCTCGCGCGCACGATCGAAGAACAACGCCGTGAGGTCCGCCGAGTCACGCAGTCGGTTTTCGTGCGTGATCTCCTGCGGCAGCTTGAGCGCGAAGGTGAAATCCGCCGGTGTCCGGTCCGCCCATCCGCGGACGGTCTTTGCTGCGGGAATCGCGTAGAAGGTGGAGTCGACTTCGACCGTCGTGAACGCGCGCGCATACACGCTGAGAAAATCGGCCGGGCGCGTTTCCGGAGGATAGAACGGTCCCACCCACGCGTCGTAATTCCATCCCTGCGTTCCGATGCGAACGTCGCCGAGGTCGTTGCTCATCGCGACACAATCGATGCCGTGAATCTGCGATGTCAAGTTGAGGTCGGTCCCGATCTTGCCTTTCGCCTGGCAAATCAATCGACCCAACGGCGGAGGCGAAGTTATGGATGACATGGAGCGCAGGACCGCGGGCGAGGATCCCACGATCATGGGGAACGACGTGCCGCGCGAGCCGAGCACCGACGATCGCGACGTGAGTGCGAAACCGGTGCGCGATCAGGCGACGACCGCAGACTATGTCGGCGAGGCAGCGGGCGGGGTCTCGGGCGGACTTGCCGGAGCGGCAATCGGCTCGATCGGCGGGCCGGTCGGAACGCTCATCGGTGGCCTTGCCGGAGTGATCGGTGGTTGGTGGGCCGGACGCTCGATCGCGGAAGCGGCCAAGGACTACGGTGACTTGGACGACCGACACTATCGCACGCATTACGAGCGTGGCCGCGCCGGCACGCGTTCCTTCGACGATGTCCGACCGGCGTATCAGCTCGGACATATCGCGAGCAGAAATCCGGACTATCGCGGCCGAGACTTCGACACGGTGGAACCGGATCTCCGTCGCGGGTGGTCGGACGAAATCGGCGCGCGGCACGGCGACTGGTCCTCGGTGCGCGACTACGCGCGCGAAGGCTACACGCGTGGTACGTCGACGCTCGCCGCGACGTCGGCTGGTGCCGTCGACAGCACGGTGCGCACGAGCCAACGACTCGACGACCTCGGTGATCGTTCCGCGCATGCCGCGGACCGGGTCGCGACGGGGCTCGAGGCGGGCGTCGACAACATCAAGGACCGCATCGATGGGAATCCGGCGTCGAAGCCGGGTCTCGACCCGACGGATGCGCGCGCCGGCGGCCGCAACTTCGCGGAGCGTGCCGTGGACAAGGCTCGGGGCACCGACGATCACCTTGCGGACACCGGGACCAGCCTCGGTGACGCGGCCCGCCGCGGCGCGAACAAGGCCGTTGATGCCGTGGACAACGTGAAGGACCGCATCGATGGAAACCCGGCCTCGAAGCCGGGCCCTGATCCGACGGATCGACGCCCGTAAACTGGCGGCAGGCGGCTGGCGACAGGCGGCGTAACTGTGCAGTCGCCGGTCGCCGGTCGCTTGCCTAACGATACGTCTCGAAGAACCCACTCCCCTGCCCTTCGAGCGGAACGCCGCCGATGCGCCCTGAGATTCGAGCCGCTCCCTTCATCTGAATGAAGTAGGGTCGGGCGAGCGCGCGGCCAGCCAGCGACTCACCACGCTCCGCGTTCGGCTCACGAGTGTCCGTGCCCACGGCATCCTCGATCGTCAGCTCGACGCGGAGCGTGTCGTCTCCTCGCGCGTCGGCAAACACCGCCCGCGACGGCACCCGCACGTCCCTTCCGCCGACGCGGATCGTGCGAGCGTCGGTGTAGTCGATGCGCTGCGGACGAAACAGCGACCGAAACCCTAACGAGTCGACCAGATAGACGAACAGCGGCGCCTCGCTGCTCACACTGTCCGGCGGCTGCACGCGACCATAGAGAAACGTGTAGGCCCCAGCTCGTGCGGCACCCCATTCCCACGTCACGCCGCGCCACACGCCCCAATTGTGATCGTGGTAAGCCTGCGCGCCGACGAACCGTTCGCAGTTGCCGCGAACGCAGATCGTGCCGGTGGCCGACGCGCGCAAGCCGGGAACCACGTATCCGGAGACAAACCCCTCACCGCCCAGCGCCGCTCCAGGGAAATACGCGCCGGGTGCGGGCGTTACGATGAGATCGACAACGGCATCGCCATCACCGCGATCACCCGGTGCACGCGCGTGGACGATGTACCGGCCCGCGCTGTCCACGGACACGCGTCCGTTCCCAATGCGCAGGTCGGCGTTCCACGTCGAGAACGACACGGAATCGTTAGGAAACACCGCGGAAAACCGACGTGACGGCTTCCCTTCTTCGTGAAGCGTGAGCAGTACCTGCCCGCCCCACCGCCCGTCCGGTACAGCACCGCCGACGATGAACGACAGAAAGCCCCATCGCTTCCGGTCCGCTGACAGCACGTTGAAGTAGTGCCATTCACCCCAGCTCTCGCGATTCTCGGCGTCTCGTGGTGGGAGATGAAAGTGGTCGATGTCCGCGCGCAGCTCCGCCGGCCTTGGCGCGCGCCAGCGTCGATCGAGCTCATCGTCTTCCCATCGGCCCTGCGCGAGTGCTGGTACCGCCCGCACGAGCGCAGACCGGGATGGGAGCTCGCCGGTAGCGCGGACCGCCCGTTCTCGGCCATCCGGCGTGCGCAGGTACACGAGCTTGTCGACGACCTGCGGAGCGACGGCCCTAACGCCGGGCGCGTTACGCGAGTTCGACAGCAGCTGAAGATCCAGGAAGCGTGCATTGCTGATCGAGAAGAACAGGCCACCAACGCCGCCGGTCTTCATGACCTCGACGTCGATGCCCTCCGGAAGGACGGTGATGTCACCGCCGCCAACCAGTCGTTCGTCTCGCGCCTGGGTCAGAAGCGCTTCGCCAATGGCGAGCAGGACGATCATGACGCCCACGCCCAACCCGAAGCCGCCCAGCAGCAGAGCCGATCGCCACGGGCGTAGTGTGAGGTTTCTCCGCGCGAGAATCCCGATCATGCGCGCCTCAGGAGCGGCTCGTCGCGGATGACTCGTCCATCGAGCATATGGATGACACGTCGCGCCGCCCCGGCCAGCTTCTCGTCGTGCGTCACGACGACGATCGTCATGCCCTCGCGGTTCAAGCGATCGAACAGCGCAATGACATCGCCGCCGGTTCGCGCATCGAGCTCGCCCGTCGGCTCGTCAGCGAGGAGGACGATCGGGCGATTCGCGAGAGCGCGCGCGATAGCGACCCGCTGCTGCTCTCCACCGGAAAGCTCGGCCGGCCGATGGTCGGCACGCGCCGCGAGCCCCACATAGCCTAACAACTCGCGCGCGCGCTCACGCCGCTCGGTCAGGCGCACCTTGGCCTCGGCCATCGGCAGCTCGATGTTCTCCTGTGCCGTCAGCACCGGCAACAGGTAGAACCGCTGGAACACGAACCCGATGTTCGTGAGGCGAAAGTGTGTGGCCGCCTTGTCCGGCAGTGTGCTGACCGCTGTCCCGCCGATCGTTACGCTACCCGTTGTCGGCCGGTCGATCGCACCCAGCAGGTTGAGCAGCGTCGACTTGCCGCACCCCGACGGCCCGACGATCGCGACGTACTCGCCCGGGGTGACGTCGAGAGAAACACCACGCACCGCGTGTACGGGGTCGCCCGAGCGGGGATAGTCACGGTGCGCATCACGAACCAGCAGGATCGGCTGGCCACTCATCCGACGGCCTCCTCGCGCAGCGTCGCGGAAATCGGGAGAGACGCTGCGCGCCAGGCGGGATAGATCCCCGCCGCAATTCCCGACGCAACGAGCAGCGCCAGCGCACGGAACGCCGAGTTGGGTTGGAAGAGAAAGAAATCGATCGCGTCGGGCAGGCCCGGGAATCCACGCAGGATCGAGTTCAGCCATCTGGCGGTGAACACGCCGAGCACGAGACCAACGGCAGCTCCCGCCAGGCTCAACGCGATCCCCTCGATCACGATCTGCTCCACGACGTGGATTCGAGAGACGCCGATGGCCCGCATGATGGCGATCTCGCCAATGCGCTCGTTGACGCTCACCGTCACGATCGTCGTCACGAGTAGAAACCCGACAATGAGGCTCACCGCGCCGAGGATGAACGCCAGCTGTCGGAAGTAGCTGAGGCGATTCTCCGCCTCGGCAACAGCGCCGGCAGTGGACAACGCCGTCACGCGCGGTAGCGCCCGCTCGATCGCGACACGCGCTGCCTCTGGATCGACGTTCGGCGCGGTGCGCACCATGAACAGCGAAACGCGGTCGGCCCGATCGGCGCCGCCCATGGCCTGCACGGTCGCGAGTGGCAGGCCCGCGGCGCGGTCGTCGGCGCTCAGGTACGTGAACCGCGCGCGTCCGGAGACGGCGACGCGGCGGCGGCCGGTATATGTGCGCAGTTGGGGATCGAAGCCGACCGCGACGTCGAGCGTGTCGCCAATGCGCGCGCCAGTCGCGCGCAGGAGCGCATCGCTCGCGACGAGCGCGTTTCCGACCGGGTCCACCCCCTCGAGCACCTGGTAGTCGCCCTGCACCGCGGGGTCGACTCCGAGCGCAAATGCCGTAACGGCATCTCGGCCGCCTAACACGTGGACCGTCGTGCCGAGTACCGGCGCAACGGCGGTCACGCCGGGGATTCGGGAGATGGCGGCGGTCGCGGCTCGCGCCTGGCCGATCGTCGCCTCGGTGTCGAACGGCAGCGTACCGCGAGGCGACACGCGAACGGTGAAGCCATTGCGCCCGAGGAGACTGGCGAACGACTGTCGCATCCCGGTAGCCAGCATGACCATGTCGAGCAGCATTGCCGCGGACACGGCAACACCCAGCGCCGCCAGAAGCGTTCGGCTGGCATGCCGACGGAGCGATAAGGCCGCCAGCTGGAACCGCATCAGCGGCCGAACAGGGTGAGTGGTGGCGTGCGCGAAAGCCGTCGCGCGGCCAGTGCACCCGCACCAATCCCGAGCACGAGTGACAGCAGCACGGAATAGGTGACGGTCCCCGGCGTGACGATCGCAAACCGCAGCGGTGTCCGATACGCGGCCTGGTAGTGCGCATTGACGAACGCGGAGACGGCGAACCCCAGCCCGACGCCGAACAGGCTGCCTAACAACGCGACGAACGAGGACTCCAGCATCACGGTGCGGATCACCGTCGCCCGCGAGATCCCCATGAGCCGCATCGCGGCCACGTCACGACGTCGCTCGTCCACCTTGAGCAGCATGATGCAGAGCAGGAACGTCGCGCTGGCCACAATGGTGATCATCCCGATCGCGCGGTGAAACCGACTGACCACCAGGAATGTCTTCGACGTTTCCACCGCGATCTCACGCGACGGATAGGCGCGGAACCCGAACGCGAGGGCGTTGATCCGCCGGAGCGCGGTGTCGGCGGCGGCGCCACCCGTGGTCTCGATCGCGTACCGATCGACCCGATCGCCGTAGCCGATGAGTTCCTGGAGCTGGCCCAGGTGCGTGCGAATTCGGTACTCGCTCCGCGCGACCTCGGAAGGGTCCGCCCGCCGTTGCAGGACGGCGGAGATGCGGACAGTGTCTCCGCTCGCGCTACCGGGTTCGTGCGCGAGAACAACCAGGTCACCCACGCGGAGTCCGGCGTCGGCCGCCAGTCGCTCATCGATGGCGATCGTACGGACCTCTGCCTTCCACGGTGGGATGGAATCAATGCGCTGCGCTGACGCGGCTCTCGCCGTCAGTGCCGCCATCACGACGAGCAGCGCGAGCAAGGACCTTCGCGGTCTGCGCAGTGCTATCCTGGCCACACCGGAAATCTGCCGCACCGAGCGCAGCCGCAAAGGCCGCGGAGCGTTTCGCTCAGTGGTTCGTCGCGTGACGAGCCCACGCCGCGGTGTCCTTGAGCGACTCCCGCGACGCCTGTAGCGAGTAGGTCGGGGACTTCATCGTCGTCACACCTCGCCTCAGCATGAGCACGCCAGCAACGAGCTCGAGCGCGCCGATGATCAGCGTGCCGGCCCAATAATGGTGCCCGAGCAAGGCAGACACACCGACAATCAGGAGTACCGTCAAGGCGACCGCGGCCACAATGCCGAAGGCGAGCGCAAGCGCCAGCCGAATGGCGCCGTCCACGCTCGTGTGCACGCTCTCGTGCAGCTCGAGCTTCGCGAGCCGCACTTCATCCCCGGCCAGCCGCTTCGAGTCGTCACCAAGGCGGCGGACGAGATCCGGAATCCCGGTGTCAGGATCGATCGGCGTAATCGGTTGAATGGCCACTGATACCTCGCTGCGAGCTGCTCGAACGACTCCCGCCGACAGGCGCAAGGAGCATTCCCGGAAGGCGATTCGCTTGCTGCCCACCGTGTCGTGGTGCGAGCTTAGCGCCACCCTTTCCGGAGTCGAGCGACCGCATGGCCGTCACCGCATCGAGCGTCGAACGAACCGCCGCGGCAGTCCCCAGCCGCGGCCGCCTTCTCCAGGTACTCGGCGTTGCATTCGGGATCGCCATCATCGTCGGCAATACGATCGGATCGGGAATCCTTCGAACTCCAAGCACGGTGGCCGGGCTGCTGCCGAGCCGGGGCATGTTCCTGCTGGCGTGGCTGGCCGGTGGCGCCTACGCGCTGCTCGGCGTGATTTCGCTGGCGGAGCTGGGGGTAATCGTGCCCAGATCGGGTGGGCAGTACGTGTTCGCCCAACGCGCGTTCGGCTCGTACGCCGGGTTCATTATTGGGTGGAGTGATTGGGTGTCGACGGTCGCCGCGTTTTGCGCGGCGGCGATTCTCATCGCGGAATACTCGGGGGCGCTCTTTCCTCCGCTGGCGAATTCGCGACTCGTGGTCGGCACGGGCGTCGTGGTGCTGTTCACCGTGCTGCAGTATCGCGGCGTGAAGTGGGGCGACGCCGTCCAACAGGCGACGACGCTGCTCAAGGCGCTGGCGTTCGCCGCGTTGATCGTGGCGTGCTTCACGCTCGCGCCAACGGCGGGCCCCGCCGCCGCTGTTCCGTCAGTGCCGGCGAAGGCCGTAGGCTTTGGCGCCATCGTGCTCGCCACTCAAGCGGTGATCTACACGTACGACGGCTGGAACGGGATGCTGTATTTCTCGGAGGAAGTGCGCGACCCGGGTCGCGAGATCCCGCGGGCGATGTTCGGCGGCGTGGCGGCCATCATCGCGATTTACGTGCTGGTGAACGTCGCGTTCGTTCACGTGTTAGGCATCCCGGGGCTCGCCGGGAGCGATTTCGCCGCCGGGGCCGCGGCGCAGGCGCTGTTCGGCGGGCATGGCGACGCCATCGTGCGTTCGCTCCTCATCATTGGCTTGCTCAGTGGCGTGAACGCGTACGCCCTGATGAGTCCGCGCATTCTGTACGCCATGAGCCTCGATGGCCTGTTCCCGAAATGGGGCACCACGGTGAACGCCGGCGGTACTCCGACGTTCACACTGCTGCTCTCGGGCGCGCTCGCGATCGGCTTTCTGCTCACGGGGACGTTCAACTCCGTGATCGCCGTGGCCGCCTTCTTTTTCGTCCTGAACTACGTCTTCTCGTTTGCCGCCGTGTTCAAGCTTCGCCGCAGCATGCCTGACGCGCCTCGGCCATACCGAGCGTTAGGCTACCCTTTCACCACGGGGTTCTCGCTGCTCGGAGGTATCGCCTTTCTGGTCGGGGCAATCGCCACCGATCGGCAAAATTCGATGGTCGCGCTGGGCCTGCTCGCGGTGAGCTACCCTGTCTACGCGTTGACGATGCGCGCAGCGCGAAAATCGTCTAGGTCGAGATGACGCGCTCGACGAGTATCCTGGCCGCGAGCGCGTGACCGATCTGGTGTTGCGCGCCACCGACGCGGAGCGTGAGCGGCCCGTCGAACGGGGCGCGCTCGCCGACGGCGACCTGTACGCCGGGCCGGATACCTAACGAATCCAGGTATCGGAGCAGCTCATCGTTCTCGTCGCCCACGCGCACGACGCGAGCGCGCACGCCGGTCGCGACGTCGGCGAGTGAGCTGTGGCGCGTTTCGTCGATGACACCGTCGCGCGTGGGAATCGGCGCCCCGTGCGGATCGGTCTCGGGCTGCCCGATCGCGGCCGCCATGCGGTCGATCAGCTCATCGGACGCGGCGTGCTCGAGCCGCTCCGCCTCCGGATGGACCTGATCCCACGGATAGCCGAGCGCCTGGACGAGATACGCCTCGATGACGCGATGGCGCCGAATCGTACGCAGGGCAGCGCGGCGGCCGGCATCGGTGAGGCGCACCCCGCGATAACGCTCGTACGCGAGCAGCCCCTGGTCGGCGAGACGACGGACCATGCCCGTGACCGACGCGGGCGCAATCTGGAGGCGGTTCGCGATGTCGTTCGTCGCCGCGGCGGAGCCACTCAGCTCGGCTTCGTAGATGGCCTTGAGATAGTCCTCGACCGGCGCGGTCAGGCCGACTACGCGCGACTCGAGCGCAGTTCGGGTCGGCGTGACGCTCGCTCGGCGAGGCGACCGTTGACCCGTCACGTTGCCACAACCTTCTGCTTCGTCCCTGCCGGGGCGCGGAGCAAGAGCACGGGCACGCTCGTCATATGGCGAACCGCGTTGGCGACACTGCCGTAGATCAGGTCAGCGATGAACCGGTGCCCGTGCGTGGACATCGCGATGAGGTCGCAGTGCTCTCGCTCTGCCGCTGCCGCGATCTCTGCAGAGGGGTCACCGGTCGCGAGCAACGCTTCGGCGGACAAACCATCCGCAGTCAGTCGACTGGCGAGGCGCTCGATGTAGTTGCGGTCGTCCCGCATCTCCTGCGACTCCCGCAGGTTGAGATGCTGGATGTTGCGCGCGGCCCAGCCATCGGCAACGTGAATGAGCACGATCGACGCCCCGCAATACCGCGCGAGCTGCCGCACGTGATCGAGAATCCGCTCGTCGTAGTTGGAGTTCTCGACGGGAACGAGAATGCGGTGGTACATGTCAGGCAAGCCACTGGCGGAACGTCTTGATGAGCAGCCACGCGTTCAGGGCCGCGATCACGAACGCCACGAGATAGGCGAGCGCCTTGAGCCATGTCGAGTTCGCGAACTCACCCATCTTCTCGCGATCCGACGTGAACATCACGAGCGGAAACACGGCGAACGAGAGCTGCAGGCTGAGCACCACCTGGCTCAGCACCAGGAGTTTTGCCGTACCGCTTTCTCCGTACAAGATGGCGACGATGGCGGCCGGCACAATGGCAATCGCCCGCGTGATGAGGCGCCTCAGCCATGGCCGGATCCGGATGTTGAGAAACCCCTCCATCACGATCTGGCCCGCGAGCGTTCCGGTCAGCGTGGAGTTCTGGCCGGACGCCAGCAGCGCGAGCGCGAACACGATGCTCGCCGCGCCCACGCCAAGGAGAGGAGAGAGCAGCTGGTAGGCGTCCTGGATCTCCGCGACCTGCGTATTGCCCGTGCGGTAGAAGGTCGCGGCGGCAACAATGAGGATCGCCGCGTTGATGAACAGCGCGAAGGACAGCGCGATCGTCGAATCCACGAACGCGAATCGAACCGCCTCCCGCTTTCCTTCCTGGCTGAGGTCGTACTTTCGCGTCTGCACGATCGACGAGTGCAGGTAAAGGTTGTGAGGCATGACGGTCGCACCAAGGATGCTGATCGCGATATACAGCTTCTCCTGATCGAACAGGATCCCGGTGCTTGGTACGAAGCCGCGCAACACACCGCCGAGCTCCGGACGCGACACGATGAGCTCGAACAGGAAGCAGAGGCCGACGGTCGCGATGAGCGCAATGACCAGCGCCTCCAGCACGCGGAATCCCTTGTTCTGCAGGTACAGGACGATGAGGACGTCCAGCGCCGTGATTCCAACGCCCCACGCGATCGGAATTCCGAACAGCAGGTTGAGCGCGATCGCGGTGCCGATGACCTCTGCGAGATCACACGCCGCTATCGCGATCTCGCAGAGCACCCACAAGCCGAAGTTGACGCGAGGGGAGTAATGATCGCGGCACGCCTGGGCCAGGTCACGCCCGGACACGATGCCCAGCTTCGAAGCCAATCCTTGAAGCAGGACGGCCATCAGATTCGAGATGAGAATGACGCTGAGCAGCGTGTAGCCGAACTGGGATCCGCCGGCCAGATCGGTGGCCCAGTTGCCCGGGTCCATGTACCCGACCGCGACGAGATAACCCGGCCCCGCGAACGCCAGAATCTTCCTCCACCATGTCGAGCCGGTGATCGGGACGGTTCGGTAGACGTCGGCGAGGCTGGGCGTGACGCGAGAGAGTCGCCAGCCGGCGTCTTCTGCGCGGGCGACGGGCCTCGGGCTCGACGGTTCAGGGTCGGGGGGGACTAATCGCGGTGCGGACATGGAACAGGAGAGTTGGCGCGCGAGCGCCCAGCAGGAAGTTGGTTGATAGGAAATATCTTTTTAGGCTTGCCTAACATAGGTGCGTGCGATCATTCGGGCAAGAGAAGTCGGCGGCGTCTCTAGTTTCGATCCCCGATTCCCTATTCCCGATTCCCGACCAGTGCCTGCAGGTTTCTCAGGATTCGCTCCGTCATTCCCCACACGATATGCCCGCCGAGCAGATAGCTGGGAACGCGCCAGCTCGCGCCGCGCGCGCTGACCTCGGATTCGACCGTGAGCGACGGGTCTTCGAGCGCGGTGAGCGCCACCCAGAACGCCAGTGCGACCTCGTCGCTGGTCTCGATGGTCACGTCGTGACGCACGATGGCGACGAATGGCGTCACGATGATCGGAGGGAGCGTCGGCGTGCGCGGCCGCAGCTCGTCCAGCATGCCTAACACGACTCCGTCGCGCGCGAGGTCGATCCCGGTCTCCTCTCGTGTCTCGCGAATGGCCGTGTCCTGCAACGTGGCGTCGGAGGGATCACGGCGCCCGCCCGGTAGCGCGACGTGGCCGCTCCACGGGTCGTCCTCGCGCTCCGAGCGCTTGATCAGCAGCAGCTCGACGACCTCATCCACGGTGCGACGAAGGACGATGGCCACGGCGGCCCGCCGGGGAGCGCCATCGTCCGGCGCGAGGATCGCCGGCCGCGTCGCCAGCGCGTGGCTGAGCCGCCGAAACGTCGGATGGTCGACGAGCGTGTTCGCGTCACCCGCCACCGCTAATCCTCGACCGGGCCCCCGATCGCGATCCACGCGCCGAATCCATCCGCCATCGACGAGACGTTCTCGTATCCCATCTGCTGCAGCGTATCGGCCGCGAGCGCCGACCGGTTGCCGCGCGCGCAGTAGATGACGATCGCTTCCTCACGGCCCGCGCGCGCCTCGATGTTCGACTCGAGGTTGCCGCGCGGAAGGTGCATGGCGTTAGGCAGGTGGCCCAGATTCCACTCGTTCGGCTCGCGTACATCCAGGTAGATGACCTTTGCATTCTGCTCGAGCATCTCGAGCACTTCCTGTGGCGAGTGTTCGCGGATCCGCTGCTTCGCCTCGTTCACGAGGTCAGTCCCGGTCTTGTAGGGCATCGGTCGTTCGATCAGGCGATCGTTAGGGAGGGTTGAACGGCGAGCGTACGGCGATCCGCGTCGAGCGTCGCCATGGCGCCGAGCGGAAGCGTCCACTGGTCGTCGATGTGGCCGATGGGTGCGCCAATGATCGCGGGGATGTCGAGCAGCTCGGCAATTTCACCAACGACATCATCGAGCCGCCGCGCACCGTCGTCCGCCCCCTCGGGACAGTTCGTGCACGTGCCGAACGCGATGCCGCGGACGTCGTCGAGCATTCCGGCGAGCAGCAGCTGCCGCATCATCCGATCGATGCGATACACCGGTTCATCGATGTCTTCGAGCACCAGGATCGCGTCGGCGAGCCTCGGCGCGAACGGCGTGCCGGCGAGTGCGCTCAACAGCGCGAGGTTGCCACCGGCGAGCGCGCCCTGCGCCACGCCGCCGTGAAGGATCTTCGCGACCTCCGCGGTGCCGCAGGAATCACCGCCATGCTGGAGGGCACAGGCGAGCGAGCGTCGCGAAAACGGTGAAAGCTCGGCGCGCGCCGTCGGCCCGTGAAACGTCACCAGCTCGCTGCGCAGCGCGAACGCCGCATGCAGTGCGGTGATGTCGGAATAGCCAATGATCGGCTTCGGTCGTCGCACAGCGGCTGCGTAGTCGATTGACTCGAGGATTCGCATCGCACCGTAGCCGCCGCGAAGACACCAGACGGCGTCGATCGCATCGTCACGAAGCGCACCGTTGAGGTCCGCCGCGCGGAGATGATCCGGCCCTGCGAAGTAGCCCGCACGAGCGAGCACATGCTCGCCGACGACCGGCTCCCACCCGAACGACCGAACGTTGGCGATGGCGCGTGTGAGGTCGCCTTCGTTCCTCAGCGGTCCCGCTGGCGCGACGAGCGCCACTCGCGCTCCCTCGCTCAACAGTGGAGGTCGTCGGGCGCCCGAGGCTCGAGGCTGTTCGTGATTCACATCACACCCTGGCACATGCGTTGCCCACTTGGTCCTCGCAGAGTGTAGCGGACTATTCCTCTACACGCTCGAGCAGTCAAAATATGCTGGAGGGTAGACGCATGGCGGACCAGAACAAAAATCGTGGGTCGAGCGGCGACGAGCCGGATCGTGACTCGCACATGCAGAGCAAGTCGGGATCGCCGGGCGGGTCGTCGGGCGGCTCATCCGGAAGCTCGGGAGGTGGATCGTCGTCTCGTGGTAGCACGGGTGGCCAGAGCGGATCTGGCAGCTCGCGGTCGGGAGGCATGGGCGACGAAGACGAGCTGACGGGTGGCACGAGCGGCGGATCGGGGCGGTCTGGCTCGTCAGGCACGAGCGGCTCGTCAGGCTCGTCAGGCTCGTCAGGCACCAACACCGGCGGCTCGCGTACCGGCGGTCAGAATACCGGCGGTCAGAATACCGGCGGCTCGTCAGGCGGCAGCGGCGGCTTGAGCGGCACGGGCGGTGGCAGTGGCAGCGGCGGCGGGATGGGTGGCTCGAGCGGCGGCAGCGGCGGTAGCGGCGGCGGTAGCGGCGGACGAGGCGGTAGCGGTGGCGGAACGGGCGGCAGTGGCGGCGGGACGGGTGGCTCCGGCGGCTCGGGCAGTTCTGGTGGCTCCGGCGGCTCTCGCGGCGGATCGTCGGGCGGCTCTGGCAGCTCAGGTGGCTCGTCAGGCGGGTCTTCCGGCAATCGCTGATCACCAGGACTATCGGATGGTATAGGCACCGTGAAAAGGGCGGCCCAACGGGTCGCCCTTTTCACGTTCTGCCCTACATTAGCTGCGCATGTCACTCACCACGCGCGTGCTCATCGCACTCGTCGTCGGCGTCGCTGCGGGTGTAGCCATCGCCAGCAGCGGCTCCCCGATGTTGGCGCGCGGAGCGATGGCGATCGAGCCACTCGGTACACTCTGGATCAACGCGATCCGGATGACCGTCATCCCGCTCGTTGTGGGTAGCTTGATCGTCGGCATAACGAGCGCCCCGAACGCCAGCGCCATCGGCCGCGTTGGCCGAGGGGCGATCGTGTTCTTCATCGTCACGCTGTTCGTGGGTGCGGGCTACGGGGCATTGATCGCGCCACTGCTCATCGACCGCATCCCCCTCGATCCGGCCGCCATCGCGTCGATGCAGGCGAGCGCGAAGACCGCGAGCAACAGCGTCGCGCAGAGCGCGAACAACATTCCATCGTTCACTCGCTGGCTCGTCGACCTCGTTCCCGCGAATCCGATCAAGGCCGCCGCCGACGGGGCGCTCCTGCCCATCATCATCTTCACGCTGCTGCTCGGTATCGCGCTGCTGACATTGCCCGCCGAACGTCGAGACCCGGTCGTCGCGTTCTTCCAGGGGCTCGGCGATGCCGCGCTGGCGGTGGTGCGCTGGGTGCTGCAGCTCGCGCCGATCGGGGTGTTCGCGCTCGCGCTGCCGCTGGCGACTCGCATGGGAGCATCCGCTGCCGGAGCACTCGCCGGCTTCGTTGCTGCGGTCATTTTCATCACGGTGTCATTCTGCGTCGTGATCCTCTATCCGATCGCGGTCATCGGCGGGCGCGTCCCGCTGGCGCAGTTCACGAAAGCCATTCTACAATCGCAGGCCGTGGCGTTCAGCTCGCGTTCTTCGCTCGCCGCACTGCCGGCGATGATCGAGAGTGCACGCACCCGCCTCGGCCTGCCCGCCGAGATCTCGGGTTTCTTCCTGCCGCTCGCGGCGTCGACGTACCGCGTCGCGGGGGCGGTCGCACAGCCCACCGCCGTGCTCTTCATCGCGCGTCTTTACGGCGTCGAGCTGACCGCCACGCAGATGCTGTCCGTCGTGCTCACGGTGGTGCCGACGACGTTCAGCGTGCCTGGCATCCCCGCGGGATCGATCATCGTCATGGTCCCGATCCTCATGGGAGCGGGACTTCCGGCAGAGGGTATTGGCGTGCTGCTCGGGATCGACGCGATCACCGACATGTTCCGCACGGCGGCCAACGTCACGGGCGACATGGCCGGCGCGGTCGTGCTCGGACGACGCGAGCGCGCGACCGCTGTTGTCGCGCTGCAACCGGCGAGCGAGCCGGCGCCCTGACGCGCACACCACACCACGTGTCGCGCCATACGCCGTGAACGATCTCGCGCTCGCGAGCCTGGTCGCGTCGCCGTGGATTCTCGTCCCGCTCGCGACGATCTGGCGCATTCGCCATTCGCGTGAGCTGTCGCTCGACAGTGCGAGCGTTTCGCCCGCCAGTCCCCTGGTCTCGGTCGTGGTTCCTGCGCGTGACGAGCGCCGCAACATCGCATCGTGCGTGCGGTCGATCCTCGCGGGCGGGTACCGAAACATCGAAGTCGTGGTCGTCGACGATCGTTCGACCGACGGCACGGCGGACGTCGTGCGAGAGATCGCACGTGGCGACGACCGCCTAACGCTGATCGAGACCCCGCCGCTACCGGACGGGTGGTTCGGCAAGCCGTGGGCGTGTGCGACCGGTGCCAAGTCATCTCGCGGTGACGTCATCTGCTTCACCGATGCGGACGCGCGCCATGGACCCGATCTCGTCGCGCGCGCCGTGAACGCCATGAACGCCCGGCAGCTGGACATGCTTTCCGTGGCGGGGCACCAGGAGCTCGGCAGCTTCTGGGAGCGCGTCGTACAGCCGCACGTGTTCTGGATGATCGCGTCGCGCTACGGTGGAACCGAGACCGTCAATCACTCGAAGCGCGTCGTGGACAAGATCGCGAATGGACAGTGCATCTTCGTCCGCCGCTCGGCATACGCGTCGATCAGCGGTCATGAAGCGGTGCGCGATCAGGTGGCCGAAGACGTCGCGCTTGCACAGCGCCTCTTCGCGGCAGGCAAGCGCACCGAGCTCATTCTCGGCCGCGACGAGCTTACAACGCGCATGTACACCTCGCTGCGCGAGATCATGGCGGGGTGGCGCAAGAACATCTTCGCGGGCGGGCGCGAGGCGATGCCGGGCGGGCGCGTCGGGCAGGCGATCTTCCCCGCCCTGCTTCTCTTGTCCCCGCTCCTGACGCTCCTTCCGCCTGTCGCGTTCCTGGTCCAGGCGCTTGCCGGCGGACCGCGCTGGCTCGTGTTGGCGTGGGCCATCGCACTCGCGGCCCAGGTGATCACCTGGGCCGCGGTCTACCGCTGGATGGGTGCGCCGGTTCGGTTTGCCGCCCTGTTCCCGTTAGGCTCCATCGTCGTCGCCGTCGTCGCGATCCAGGCAATCGCCCGGGGGTCGCGCGTGGAGTGGAAGGGTCGCGCCTACCTCACGAGCTCGCGCGTCC
>Ga0207674_10000584_pt1 | contig 47996 bp, 42 predicted proteins | sample KBSCornC72_FD_184303 | JGI IMG/M metagenome (GOLD analysis project Ga0207674, IMG submission 184303) | Corn rhizosphere microbial communities from Kellogg Biological Station, Michigan, USA - KBS Corn C7-2 (SPAdes) (version 2) | ecosystem: Host-associated > Plants > Roots > Rhizosphere > Soil ... | reverse complement strand
TCCAAAATTCACCTTCACGGCTGACGCAACAAGCGGACAGAGCGCAACGCCCGAGAACAGCGCGAACCATCCGTTGGTCAGCGGCCATGCTCCCTTCGTCAAGAGGAGCCACACGCCGCCGCCCGCAGCGAGGAGCGTCCAGGCCCAGGCAACGACGAAGCCGAGCGCTCCCGCGACCGTCCAGCGCGCGATCTCCGTATCGCCCGCGCCCGCCATGGGGCTCAGCGCTTGATCCTGTATTTCGGCCAGAGCCAAAGACCGAAGGCGTGGCCGGTTTCGAAGACAACGAGAAACGAGGCGAGATAGATCGCGACGAGCGCGACATATGTCAGCGTCAGACCGACGACAGGCATGGTGTAGGCGGACACGTCTGCAATCACGCGCTCGCCCGTGGCACGCGCGATGAAGAACCACAGAAGTGTCGGCATCCAAGCAACCAGGATGCGCCCGGTAACTCTCATTTTTCGGTCCCCGCGACGCGATCATAGCCGCTTCCCACGAACGCGAAAACTCCCTCGCGTGCCCCGGATTCGACACAGGTGTTAACGCGCCGTCTTGACGCGACGCGCCACGTTACAGAGTTTGCCGCCCGGGCCCCGTGGCGGAACTGGTAGACGCATCGGACTTAAAATCCGTAGTTCCGAAAGGGACGTGACCGTTCGACTCGGTCCGGGGCCACCATGTTCAATGCGCACCAATGGACATACCGCTGATCGAGAAAACCCCGGCTCCCGGGACGAGAGTGTCTGTTCCGTAAGCTTCGAAAGGCGTGCAGCCTATTTGCTGTCGACGGCCTTGGCCGCTCCGATCGCCGTCCGCAATTCGCGAACGTCCGACTCTGAAACTGACTGTGCCTGATTGCCCCAACTATTTCGGATATAGCTCGTGACGTCGGCGATCTGCTGGTCGGCGTGGCAGACGTCGAAGGCGAGCGCGAGCCTTCCAGGATAATGCGAACCAAGGCGGTGGGGTCGTTGCTCTGCACTGATGCGCGTCAGTTACTTCTTTAAAGAGACTCAGACAGATTGCTCTCTTGGTTCGATTTCTGTATAGTAAACTCAAGTATTGGACTAGTAATGGCAAGTTCAGTCTTCGATTTGATTACACGGGCCAGTTCTCTCTCCTTGGGAGAGCTAAACGCGCGACTGCCGGGAGATTCCGCCAGCACGGCATCCGAATTGGCCTCTCTGTTCCATGGCAAGCTGATCGAGTTCAAAAACGCCGAAACTCTCGTCAACCTCCCGCCGCCAGACATGAGCGCTCAATTGGCAACGATTTTGGACTCGACCGATCAAGCGAACAGCATTTTCGTATCGCCGACAGTCGCGGGATTTAAGAAATTGGGGTGAGCCGCGTGGGTTTGACCGACGTCTCAATCGGAGTGTTCGCGGGAAGCGCCGTTGCTTTTGGCTTGGCTGCAGTCGCGGTCGGATTTGATGTTCAAGATACCGTTCGCGCACGACTCGGAGAACTCGCGAATACGTCCGTTCTGATGACCTGGCAGGGGTGGGCGGTTCTCTTCGGGTGGGGCCTATTTGACGCGCTTCTATACTTCTACATCATCAACAACCCTCAGTGGGCGACCAACACCTTCAACTTCGATGTTGCGGGTAACAAAGTCTGGGCGGGTGCCGTTGTCGGGGTATCTGCCGTCCTTATTATTCGAAGCAAGCTGGCCAAAATTGGAAGTGTCGAGCTCGGCGGCGAATTTGCCTATCTCTGGAGCCGTGCCTACGTGTTGGATGCCGTTAACGGCGTACGGGTGCAAAAACGCATAGAGAACGAAAAGCAATACGCGTCCGCGGCCAGGGACATCTCAAAGTATCCCAGCCTCTATACCGAGCTGGCGGCATGGATCGATGATCGCAGCAAAGGGAAATCGGAAGCAGCGCGCGCTCTCATCATGGCGCAAATGTCTGAGATCAAGAGACAGGCGAAGCCCTCGCCTGCCGACGCAGACCAAGATCCAAACGCCCGGAAATATTTATTTGGACTGGCGATTGACTACTTCAAGCCGGCCGAAATCGAGGCGTGGGACGCCACGGTTCTAAATCCCCAAACAAGACGTCGATCCAGCTGAGAATGGAAACTCGAAATCGTGCTCGACCACGGCCAGTTTCTAGAAGCTCGCAGTTTTTGGACTCGTGCTGAGAGGACATAGAAATGAACAGAATTCACGCAGCGCAGGCGGGTCAGGGCGGCCCAGTGTCCATCGCCTGTATCAATAAGGCGCAGACAAATCTCGGTGTGCCGCTGAATAAACTCACGGCCACTTTGCAAAAATGCTTCGATCAGCACTTTCTTCCTATCTGGGGATACCCGGTTACGCTCTACAATACGGACGTTGCCAAGCCCTCGGACTGGCAGTTCATTTATTTCGACGACGCCGACCAGGCCGGCGCGCTCGGTTATCACGACCTCACCAAAGATGGTCAGCCGATCTCAAAAATATTCGTCAAGACAACCCTCGAAGACAAACAACTCGTGAGCGTCACAGCCTGTCACGAGCTGTTCGAAATGACGATCGATCCGATTGCCAATCTCTGGGCCGAAGCATCGGACGGCACGGAATATGCTTACGAGATGTGCGATCCGGTCGAAGAGGACACTTTTTTGGTCGACGGGATACAGATGTCCAATTTTCTGTACCCGACCTGGTTTGAGCCCTTCAAGCATCGGCCCGGTACGAAGTACGACCATCTTGGATTGCTCAAAAGTCCCTTCAGCATGACGAAGGGTGGCTACGAGATCGTCAAGGCCAACGGCAAGGTGAAAGAAGTGTTCGGCTCTGCGGAAAAAAGAAAGCGCTTTGCCAAAGAAAATCGTGTCGGGCATCGCAGTGAGTACCGCAAGGCCGAAGAGGCGGGACAGCGAATTGAAGCCCGCAGGCGGCGTTAGAACGCTCCCAGGAAAAGGAGTGCGCTGCGCGCCCCGAATGGCTGTCTCGTGGAGTCCGCAGTCTTAGAATCGCGTGATGCTACTGGGCGAATAAGGCTGCGTTACACTTGAGCTTGCGCGTCGGCGGCGGCCCATGCCGCGGCTGAGGCAGCTCTGAAGCGGTCGATCTCGCCACTGCGGATCATTTCGCGGCGTTCTTCGAGGCCGCGCTGCAGTTCGACCAGCACCCTTGCCGCGTGTTCGTTCTTCTGGATGGCCGCCCAATAGGGACCGACATTTGCAAGGGCCGGAATCGGCGCGTCGACGCCGACGACCGGCAGGATATTTTCGACAAAGAAGAGACCTGGCACGAGCGCACAATCCGCCAGCGTGATGCGGCCGTAGCACGCGAAGCCATCCTTGCCGATGAAACTGTCGAGCGCCTTGAGATTTCGCTTGATTTCGACGACGAGCTGCACGCTTACGGCATCATCGCGCGCCGCCGTCGGCGTTCGGCGGCCCAGAGCGCCTGTCTGACGGGCCAGCGTGAACATGTTGTTTATGATGTAGATGTCGCCAAGGCGGGCCAGCATGCGGATATGCGCGTTCTCGCGCGGCGTCGTTCCCAAGAGCGAAGGTTCGGGATAGATCTCTTCGAGATATTCCGCGATCACCTCGGACTCCGCAATCGTGTCGCCATCGACATCGAGAATCGGAACGCGTCCGATCGGAAATCTCTCGCGGAATTTTGGCATTCCCCAATGTTCTGGAAGTTCGACAGCGATGTCCGCAACGCCCTTGGCGTAGATCTGCATGCGGACGCGGGCAGAATAGGGGCTGAGATCAGCGGAATAGAGTTTGATCATGATTTGCGATCCTCTGCGCGGTCTGACGATCTTTTCTGCAATCCACTTCAATAGTCTCGACGACTTCCCATGGGAGGCCAAAGCGAATTCGCGCCATTGGCAATCCTCAATTTTGCGCCTCGGCTGCGGCCCATGCCGCGGCTGAGGCAGCTCTGAAGCGGTCGATCTCGCCACTGCGGATCATTTCACGACGCTCCTCGAGGCCGCGTTGCAGTTCGGCCAGCACCCTTGCCGCGTATTCGTTCTTCTGGATGGCAGCCCAATACGCAGCAACATTCGCAAAAGCCGGAATCGGCGTGGCAACACCGACGGCTGGCAGGATATTCTCGAGCCTGAAGAGCCCCGGGACGAGCGCGCAGTCCGCCAGCGTGATGCGGCCGTAGCACGCGAAGCCATCCTTGCCGATGAATCTGTCCAGCGCTTTGAGGTTTCGCTTGATTTCGACAACGAGTTGCGCGCTTACGGCATCGTCGCGTGCGGCCGTCGGCGTTCGACGGGACAGAGCGCCAGTTCGACCGGACAGTGTGAACGTGTTGTTTATGATGTAGATATCACTGAGGCGGGCCAGCATGCGGATATGCGCGCTCTCGCGCGGCGTCGTTCCCAAGAGCGAAGGCTCGGGATAGATCTCTTCGAGATATTCCGCGATTACCTCGGACTCCGGAATCATGTCGCCATCAACATCGAGTATCGGAACGCGTCCGATCGGAAATCTCTCGCGGAATTTTGGCATTCCCCAATGTTCTGGAAGTTCGACAACAATGTCCGTAATGCCCTTGACGTAGATCTGCATGCGGACACGGGCAGAATAGGGGCTGAGATCAGCGGAATAGAGCCTCATCATCATACGTATTCCTCAGCCGCGATTTTTCACGGCCTCCTGAAATCCCTGCCGAGAGGTCGGTCCGCCGGCCACCCAGACGGGGCGGGAGTATTGGCGAACCGGCCCCTTGTGTATATTCACTAGTCGGTATACATCGGCGCCATGGCCCGAAACGCGCATGCGACCCGACAGCAAATCATTCAGGCGGCTGACGTCCTCTTCTATGGGGAGGGGATCCGCAGCGCGAGCATGGACGCGATCGCAGCGAAGGCGGGCGTTACCAAGCGCACGCTCTACTATCATTTCCCCAGCAAGGATGACCTCATTGCGGCTTATCTCGCTGCACGCGACGACCCGACATTCGCCCGCCAGGCCGCGTGGCTGGACGAGACCAAGGGTGATTTACCCGAGCAAGTCCTCGGACTGTTCGAAAATCTGGCTCGGGCGATGAAAGCCCCGCGCTGGAAGGGATGCGGATTTATCCGAGCGGCGGCCGAACTGGCGGGTACGCCGGGCCACCCCGCCCTGAAGATCGGATCGGCACACAAGAAGAGGGTCGAAGCGTGGCTCGAAGGCCGCATCGCCGCGAACGGCCTGAACGAACCTGCGCTCCGCGCTCGCCAGGTGATGATTCTCCTCGATGGCGCCGCGGCCCAAGTGCTGATCCACCGCGATCCCGCCTATGCGCTCGCTGCCGGACAAGCTGCGGCGGCGCTCGTCACGAAGAACCCGTAAAGCCCGCCCCTCGACGAACGCTTCCCACGAACGCGAAAACTCCCTCGCGCCTAACCCTCAACGATCTGCCGCAATGGTACAAAAAACAGCATAGGCACTGCGATCATCAGCGCGACTGAGAACGGAATGCTGAACTGAGCAGCCAGCATGGCAGAGAAATAGCCGATCGGACCGATCAGGCTGCGCCAGAGAGCACGTGCCGCGGTGGCCGCATAAAGCGACGAAAAGAGCTTGGCGTGCCGCGTTGCGTACCAGCGCATCAGCGTGAATGCAGAGGCGCTAGCGAACATGGCGCAGGCCAGCAACGTCGACGACGCGCTCAACGAAGGATAGAGCCCGAACAGGGCGGTGGGAAAAGGCGTGAAGGAAATAGCCAGCAGGAAGAGCCCATTCAACCACAATATGCCCCGGTCCACTCTTTCCAGCTGCTTAAAAAAATAGTGGTGCGCCACCCAGAAGACGAGGACGAAGAAGAAGCTCAAGACCCAGGCGCCGATCATGGGAATTTGCTGGCGCAAGGCCGTCCACAGCGCATCGTTGCCACGGGATATTCCGCGCGGAATCTGAACGTTCAGGATCAGCAACGTAATCACAATGGCAAGAACGCCATCTGAGAACGCTTCCAGACGCGCTGCGTCCGTTTCGCCGGTTCGGAAGATGCCGCGCATGCTCACCAGTAGGCAGGTTGCACAGGCAAGTCAGCGCCGCAGTTCGTGCATTGAAGATGACGGTCGCTCACATCGTTGGGTCGCTCACAAGTCGAACAGCGCAGCCACAGACGATTGATGTGATGCGGCTTCCACACACTTGTCCATACCGCAGGCGATAGCCCGCTGGCGCGAAACTCCTGCTTTGCGCGTGCGTGGTGGTGGTCAAGCGCGCGGTGGAGTGAAGGCTCGTCTTGCCAGGCCGTGCACGTGAAGCCGCGATCGCCTGCGAAACCCGTAACGATCCCGATGAAGCCGGGCTCCTTCAGAAAGTCGGCGACGATCTCGCCCGAGTGTTCGCGAATGCGATCCCTTTCGGCCTCGTCGCGGCCCTCGATCCAGGTCAGGGCGACGATGCCGGGCGGCGCAGGATTTTCCGAAGAAGCATGCAGCGAATAGCCGAAACGCACGGCACCCAACTGATGCGGTTCCACTAGGACCTGCAGGCCGAGCTGCTCGAACATCGCACGTCTGTCGTAGAAGCGGCGCACCTTGGCGATTCCGCCATGCGCAAACTCGATGACGTCGATGCCGTCGATATGAATCTGCTTCCCCGTCGCCGGCACGCCACGCTTGATGGGGCCATCATTGGTACCGGTGAGCGTCCACTCGATATGCGCAAGCGACGCGAATGGCGAGATGCGCTTCACACCGAAATGGAAATCGGAGAACTGCGCCGCCAAGGCTGCGATCACAGCCGCCAGATCGAAGGGGGCGCGGCAAGCGACAGCGTGGGCCCATCGTAAGTGCCGTCCGCGGCGAAGAGTGTTGCCAGCCTGTTGCCGTCATGCGCGTTCCAGGCAGCAAAATAGTCGCGAACGATTTCCTCAATGACCAGTTGTCATTCTCCTAGCGCATCGATGATCAGGCGGGCGGTTTCCGCTCCGGAAAAATTTTGCTGGCCGGTGACCAGGTTTCCGTCGCGCACGGCGAAACTGCGCCATAGACCCGACTGGATGTAGTTGGCGCCGAGCTTCTTGAGCTCGTCCTCGATGCGCCAAGGCATGACATGCTTGTCGCGGGCAAGAAGATTGGCCGACCACACCGCATTGTCGGCGAAATCCTCCTCGACATTGGCGAAGCCGGTCACCGTCTTGCCCTTGACGAGCGGCGTACCGTCGGAGAGCCGCGCATAACGCAGGACCGCTGTACCATGACAGAGCGCGGCGGCGACTTTTCCCTTCTCGTAGAATTCGACAAATTTCCTCTGCAGTGCCGGCACCTTCTCGAAGGTGAACATCGGTGCCTGACCGCCAACCACGACGATGGCGTCGAACTTGGCGACGTCGAGGTCCTGCACGCTCTTTGTTTCTTTCAACAACGCAGCAAGAGCGGGCGTCGCGATGAATCCCATGCTGATCAAGTCGGTCGAGGAATAGCCCGACGAATCGCGCGGGTCGCTCATGGCATCGGCCTCGCATCGTCCGCCATCCGGCGAGAAGATTTCGACTTCGTAACCCTGCTCGGTGAACGCCAGATAGGGATGGCTGAGTTCGCTCCACCAGAATCCCACCGGCCACCCGGTCGTGGTCGAAACGGTGGGATTGGAAAGCACGATCGCGATGCGCTTGGGCGCTTTCGGATTTACGGAATTGGGGTCCTTCAGGCTCATCATGGCCTCGTTTGTTTGCCGCGAGGTCGACGAGGTTATCCGCTTAAGCGACAGGTGAAAGACAGCTCCGATTTATTTACGATGTATTCATTGCCTCGCGAAGGAATCGAGGGGCCGACGATTCAGAGGTCGAGTTTTTCCAGCGTCTTCTCGAGATCGCCGAGTCCCGTTTTCGAAAGCCCCGGTTTTACGACCTCGATTGGATCGCGCAGATCATCGACATAGCCGAGCGCATAGGCGCCGCGGCGATAGCCGATCAGCTTCAGGAGATCGACCGGCAAGGTGCGCGCGATCTCGATCGGCACGGAAAGATACTGGTTCTCTTCCTGCCGGAGCCAGGAGAGATTGTAGGTGACGTTGATGCCGACGCGCGTCATGTCGGAGCGGTTGGCGCCGCCGCCGTGATAGATGCTGCCGGTGTAGAACAAGACTGAGCCCTTGCTCATCTCGGCCGGGATTGTGTCCTTCTCCTCGAAGCGCATCTTGTCTTCGAATTTATTGCTGCCGGGAATGACGCGGGTTGCGCCATTCTCCTCGGTGAAATCGGTCATCGCCCAGATCGTGTTGCACTGGACTTCATAGCCCTTGGGAAAGGGAAAGAAGTCGAAGGCCCATTGATCGCGATGGATCATCTGCGCCGGCTCGCCTGGACCGATGGCGATCACTTGCGTCAGGTGAAGTTGAAAACTCGCCGCGTGCGACAGGAGTTCGCCGGCCGCACCCAGGATCAGGGGATGCATCACGAGTTCGCGGCATTTGGGCGAGCGCGCCACGAGGCCGCCGGTGCGCTTGGTGCGATGGCCGGAAAAGTCGTCGGGCCCGAACGGCGTCTTGTCCATCCAAGGCTTGAGTTCGGCCGCGACCGCGTCCACCTCGGCCGGCGCCAGGATGTTATCGACGATGGCCGCGCCGTCTTCCTTGAGCGCGGCGGTGATCTCTTTTGCATCGACGGTGCGGGCGAAGTGACGAAGCGGCATGACGGACTCTTTCGAAAATACCCCGGGACAGCGTGGGGCAGAGCGCTCCCCTTGCGCAAGAGGCCCGACTACCATGGCCCACCCAAAATGAGGTGCCGCCATGGCCGAACCCCTGGTTTTGCTCGACGATCCAGCTCCCTTCGTGCGCCGGCTGACGCTCAACCGGCCGGAAAAACGCAATCCGCTTTCCAACGCCCTACGTGGCGAGCTTTACGCGGCGCTCGACGCGGCAGATCGCGACGACACGGTGCGCGTCACGATCCTGCGCGGCGCGGGGCCCTGTTTCTCCGCCGGCTACGACTTGTCGCGCGACGGGGCGCGGCAGGCATTGCCGTACCAGACCGCCGGCGGTTCGGGACAATGGGCGCGCCATGTCGTGGAAGGCTGTTTTCGCATCTGGGATCTTGCCAAGCCGGTGATCGCGCAAGTGCATGGCTGGTGCCTCGCCGGTGGATCGGAGCTCGCAACCGCGTGCGATCTCGTCTATGTCGCCGAGGACGCGCAGATCGGTTATCCGCCGGTGCGCATGATGAGCCCGCCGGACAATCAGTTTCATGCCTGGCTCTGCGGCCTTCGTCCCGCGATGGAGATGATGCTGACGGGCGACGCCGTCAGCGGCACAGAAGCCGTGCGCGTCGGTTTCGCCAACCGCGCCTTTCCGCTCGAGTTGCTCGAACGCGAGGTGCTCGCCATCGCCGAACGCATCGCCAAGATCCCGACCGACGTGCAGCAGATGAACAAGCGTTCGGTGCATCGCGCGATGGAGATCATGGGCCTGCGCGCGGCGATCCGTGCCGGAACGGAAATCCAGGCGCTGGCGCTCACCACCGAAAGCTCGCGCCAGACCTTCGCCAAATTCCGCGACGGCGTGACCAAGGGCCTCGATGCCCGCGATGCCGCCTTCAAGGACTACCGCACCAAGGAGTGAGAAAGAAAACAAAGAAGGGCCGCCCATTTTCAGGACGACCCTTCCATTGTCTTACTGCGGGGCGTGAAGCACCGCTCAGGCGTCGCACTTAAGCGGCGTTGACCTCGCAAAGGGCGAGGATCCAGGTCGCGGCTTTCGACGTCCGCAGGTAATGACAATGAGACACTGGATCACCTCCTTTCAGAATTTGTTGCGGCGAGAGCTATAGCCGGATTCGAACGCCGGCGTAAGTGGCGGCGATGCCACATGGGAAACCAAAAGCACCGGGCCCGGACTAACGAAATTTCGCGGCAATCGCGGCGCCGGCGCCGATGAGCGCGTCGTCGGAAGTGACCGTGACCAGGTCGAAGCCCCTGGCCAGCATGGCCTTGGCGTCGTCGGCGTTGCGGCAATAGATGCCGGTCTTGATTCCGGCCGCTTTGGCGGCGGCGAGGATCTTGTCGATCGCCTCGGAGACGAGCGCATCGGAAAGCCCTGCACGCAGATCGCGGCCGAGCGAGAGCGCAAGGTCGCTCGGCCCGACATAGATCATGTCGAGACTTTTGACCGCCGCAATCTCGGCGACGTTCTTGAGCGCCAGCGCCGATTCCACCTGAACAGCGGCGAGCACGGTTTCGTTGGCCTTGGCGAGATAGTCGGTCCCGCCATAGAGAACCGCGCGCCTTGGCCCGACGCTGCGATAACCCATGGGCGCATAGCGGCAGGCGCCGACAAAGCGCTCGCACTGTTCGCGCGTGTCGACGTTGGGGCAGATGATGCCATAAGCGCCCGCGTCCAAGGCGCGCATCACGTCGCCAGGCTCGTTCCACGGCACGCGCACCAGAGGCACCGTCGTGGTCGTCGAGATGGCGGTCAACATCGCCACCATCGCGCCGAAATCGACATGGCCATGCTGCATGTCGACGGTGATGCTGTCCCAACCCTGATGCGCTATGCTCTCGGCGGCCAGCATGCTCGGCAGGCCGAGCCAGATATTGGTCGCCTGTTTTCCGTTGGCCCAGATTTCCCGCAAGCGATTGATGCGCATCGTCGGCTCTCTTCGATTGTGACCGTTGGACGACTCTATACCATGCGGCCGGCGTTTGCGACGCGCACGTCCGCGGCTAAGCTCGCATCGTGGACAAACTCTCGACCCAATGCGTGATCGCCGGCGGCGGGCCTGCCGGGCTCATCTGCGGCTATATTCTGGCGCGCGCCGGCGTGGATGTGATCGTGCTGGAAAAGCACAAGGACTTCCTGCGCGACTTTCGCGGCGACACCATCCATCCCTCGACGCTCGCCTTGATCGGCGAACTCGGCCTGCTCGAGAGATTCCTCGCGCGCCCGCACGACGAAGTGCGCGAGGTCAGCGTCGAGATCGGCGGCAACCGCTTCGTCGCCGGCGATTTCACGCAGCTTCACGCGCGCTGCAACTTCATGGTGCTGATGCCGCAATGGGATTTTCTGGATTTCATCGCAGAGGAGGCGAAAGAGCTTGCGACCTTTCATCTCTTCATGGAAGCCGAGGTCACCGAGCTTCTGGCCCGCGGAAGCCGCATCATGGGCGTGCGCGTCAAGACGCCGGACGATGAAGGCGACATCAGCGCCAATCTCGTGATCGGCGCCGACGGGCGCCATTCGACGGTGCGCGCCAAGGCCAGGCTTCCCATCGAGGACATCGGCGCGCCGTTCGACGTGCTCTGGATGCGACTGCCGCGCGAAAGCGTCGATCCGAACGAGCCGGTGGCGCGCATCACGGCCGGCGGCTTGTTCATCATGCTCAATCGACACGATTATTGGCAGTGCGCCATGGTCATTCCCAAGGGCGGTTACGACGCGCTGAAAGCGCAAGGGCTCAAGGGCTTTCAGGACAAGCTCCGCGCCTCGGCCGGGTTTGCCCGCGACCGCGTCGAGACGATCAGAAGCTTCGACGATGTGAGGCTCTTGACCGTCGCCATCGACCGACTGACGCGCTGGTCGCGGCCCGGGCTCTTGTGCATCGGCGACGCGGCGCATGCGATGTCGCCGGTCGGCGGTATCGGGATCAACCTCGCCATCCAGGATGCCGTCGCGGCGGCCAACATCCTGGCGCCCATTCTGAAGACGCGCATCGCCACGCCGGAGGAACTTCAGCGCGTGCAACGGCGCCGCGAATTTCCCACCAAGCTCACGCAATGGGTTCAGGTTCAGATCCAGAACCGCTTGCTGGCGCCGGCGCTCCGTTCGCAGCAGGCGCCAAAACCGCCGACCATCCTCGTCCTGCTCAATCGCTGGCGTTGGCTAAGACGTTGGCCGGCACGCTTCGTCGGCATCGGCGTCAGGCCGGAACATGTCAGCCAAGACATTCTCAAGCGAGGCGGTAGCGCGCCCAGTTGACGCCCTCCAAGTCGCTGCCGAAATCCTCAGGACCGGTCATGCGCGTCCACCCGGTCGCTTCGTAGAAGGCGATCGCGTTAAAGTTCGGCGTGTCGAGCTTCAGCGTCAGCGGCTTTCCGGTTTCTCTGCGGACATGGGCGACGAGCGCGCGTCCGACGCCAAGGCGCTGCGCGTCGGGATCGACATAGAGACAATGGACAAAATTGTCGGCGCGAAAGAGCGAGAGAATGCCGACCAGCGCATCGCCCGCCAGCGCCAGAAAGACGTCCTCTTCCTCGGCGAAGCGCTTGAAGTCGTCGGCCTGGAAATAGCCGGGCGGACGCCAGGTGAAAGCTGCCGCGCCCGAGCGTTGATAAAGCGCGGCGGCGTCCGCGATGTCCAGCGCATTACCCGCGGTTCGAATCGTCAGTGTCAGAGAATTGCACAGCGCACGGGACACGGCATCACATCTGCATGGTCCAGCCCTCGACCGCCATCGCGGATTGGCGAACGGCTTCGCTCAGCGTGGGATGGGCGTGGCTGGTGCGTGCAATGTCTTCGGACGCCGCGCCGAACTCGATGGCGAGCGCGGCTTCGGCGATCATGGTGCCGGCGTCCGCCCCGATGATGTGGACGCCGAGAACGCGATCGGTCTTGGCGTCGGCGATGATCTTGGAAAAACCCTCCGTCTTCGCGATCGTCTTGGCACGCGCATTGGCGGTGAAGGGAAACTTGCCGACCTTGTAGGCGATCCCTTGGGTTTTCAGCTCTTCCTCCGTCTTGCCGACGCTTGCCACTTCCGGCGCAGTATAAACCACGGCGGGAATGGCATCGTAATTGACGTGCCCCGCCTTGCCGGCGATGCGCTCGGCACAGGCGACTGCCTCATCCTCGGCCTTGTGCGCCAGCATCGGCCCTTCGCGGCAATCGCCGATCGACCAGATGCCGGCGACATTGGTGGCGAAGTGCGCATCGGTGACGACCCGGCCGCGGCCGTCGAGCGCAACGCCGACCTTCTCAAGTCCGAGATTGTCGACGAAGGGCCGCCGGCCGATCGAAACCAGCATGACGTCGGTCTCGATCGTTTGCTTTTCGCCGCCTGCAGCCGGCTCGACCGTGACGGCGAGCGCGCCGCCTTTCTTCTCGACTCCCACCACTTTGGTCGAGAGTTGGAACGTCATCCCTTGACGATTGAGGATGCGCTGGAACTGCTTGCTCACCTCGCCGTCGAGACCGGGCGTGATGCGGTCGAGGAATTCGACGACCGTGACCTCGCTGCCGAGTCTTCGCCACACCGATCCGAGCTCGAGACCGATATAGCCACCGCCGACCACCAGCATACGCTTGGGCACCGAGGTCAGCGCCAGCGCGCCGGTCGAGGAGACGATCTGCTTCTCGTCGATTCTGACGCCGGGAAGTTCGGCAACGTCGGATCCCGTCGCGATGACGATGTTTTTCGTCTCGAGCACGCGGACCGTGCCGTCCTTGGTCTTGACCTCGACCTTTCCGGGCGAAGCGATGCGCGCGTCTCCGACGATGGCTTCCGCCTTGTTTTTTCGCAGCAGGAATTCGACGCCTCGCGTCAGCTCGGCGACGACCTTGTCCTTGTGCCCCATCATGGCGGTCAGATCGAGGCTCACCTGCGCCTTGATGCCGAGCTTGGCGAAATCCTTGCCCGCTTCCTCGAACAATTCGCTGGTGTGCAGAAGCGCCTTGGAGGGAATGCAGCCGATATTGAGGCAGGTGCCTCCGAAGGTCCCGCGCCGGTCGACGCATGCGGCCTTCAGGCCAAGCTGGCCCAGCCGGATCGCCGTATTGTATCCGCCCGGTCCGCCGCCTATGACGACCGCGTCGAATGCCTCTGCCATGATGAGTTCCTTAATTGCGCTAATGGGGCCTTATGCGCCGCCCTTCACCCCGACACAATCGGCTGTGGCGGCGTGCAGCCAAAGGCGGCCTTTCGGCGTTTCCTTGAGTAAGATTTTGGGGCATTCTGGGATATTCCCGGACGACCCGTCATTTTCTTTCATCTCGGAGGTTTTCCATGCCCGCGACCGCCAAAGCCGCCGCAAATTCCAACATCGAAGACCGGCTGGCCACGCTGCGTTCCGATCTCGAGACCCTGCAAAAGGACATTCGCGGTCTTGCCGGCGAGGTCGGCGGGGTCGCGTCCAACCGGGCCAACGAGGCGCTGCGCTCGGCCGAGAAGCTCGCCCAGCGCGCTTATGAACTGGCCGAGGACACCGCCAACCAGGCGACGGCCTATGGCGCCAAGACGGCGGAAGACATCGAGGCCTGGACCAACGAGAACGCCGAAACGCTGCGCGAGACCGTGCGCGAGCAGCCGCTGACGTCGCTTGCCATCGCGGTTGGCGCCGGCGCATTTCTTGCCATGTTGCTGCGCCGCTGATCATGGCTCAGTTGGGGGTTAAGGCCGCCGCGGCGGCGGTGCTCGCCTTGATCGGCTTGGCGCTGCTCTTTTTCGGCGTCGGTTTTCTCGCCTACGCGTTGGCGACTGCGCTGGCGCCGTCCTTGGGCGTGGCAGGCGGCGCCGCGGTCACCGGCGCGATCTTCGTCGTGCCGCCTTTCTTTTGGGCGGTCATCATCCTGTCGCTGCGTCGCCCAAAGCCTAAGCCCATCGTCGCGCCGGACAGCCTGTGGATGGCGCTGTTCGCAGCGATCGCCAAGGAGACGCCCTGGGTCGCCATCGTCGGCGCAGGGCTCGTCGCCGCTGCGGAGATTTTTCTCTCGCGCAACCGGAGCAAAAAGTAGGCTGCTTAAGGTATGCGCCCGAGCGGCGCGCCATGAAATCCTGCGACCTGATAAATCATGTAGTGCGCGATCGCGATGCCGCGGCGCAGACGATCGACATGCGCGATCGGTGTCACCTTTGCAAAATGTTCCGCGACGAAGTCATGCCGGTCGAGGCGCGTCTCGACGACATACAGAAGCGGCTGCGCGAGCAGTTGGACGTCCGCACGCGGCGCATCGGGATAGCGCTGCTCCTCGTTGAGTTGAACGATCTTGGGATGCGAGGGCAGATAAAAAGACAGCCACGCGGTGGAAGCGTAGTCTGTCGTAATAATGGCCCGGGCGTGGTCTTGGGCTGCAAATCGTTCGATGTCGTCAGTCACGGGCGCCATGCCGACGGCCAGCAACCGCGCCAGGGGATCGCTTCGGCCGAGGGAAACGACGCCGAACAACGCCTGCGCATAGACGGCGACAAGGAGTATGGCCGCGACGGGGATCGCGAGGCGGCGTGCGATCCACCACACAGCCGCGGTCCAGCCGCTCCAATCGCTGCGCGCGAAGGCTTCGGCCGCGGCGATGGCAAGTGCGGGATAGAGAAAGCACGGCCAATTTCCCTGAATGCGGTCGTGAAGGGAGTGCACGAGAAAGTAGACGGCGGAGGGAAAGACGATGGCCGCGAGCAAGAACGTCGCGCTGTCGCGTTCGCGGCTCGAGAACGCCATGCCGAGGGCCGCGAGCACGAAAATGAACGGGCTTGCCAGGAGAAGCTGTGCGCCCAGGAATTCGAAGAGAAAGCGAAACGTCAGATGACCGGCCGTGACGCGGCTCAGTTGGAACATGAACGTCGCCCAGTCGTGCGAGGCGTTCCACAAAAGGTTCGGCAGGAAGAGCACAAGCGCCAGGACGCCGCCGATATAGGGCCAGGGCGACAAGAACCAGCGCCGCGCCTTGGGCGAAAAGATGAGCCAGGCGAGGACGCCTGCGCCGAGAAAAAATCCTGTGTACTTGGAGAGCAGTGAAAGCCCGCCCGCAACGCCAACGCCCAGCCACCAGCGGCCATTCTCGGTTTGCCAGAGCTTGGCGACGGCAAAGAGGAAGGCCGACGCTGCGGCGACCGCGGGGGCGTCGGGCGTCGCGGCCAGAGTTTCCACCGAGATCATCAATGTCAAATTGAACAAGAGACAGGCACGTGCGCCGGCGACATCGTCGCCGAGAAGAATGGCGGCGCTTCGCCACACGAACGCGCTCGCGATCAGCGAGAGAAGAAACGGCGCGACGCGCAAGCCGAGCGGCGTGATGCCGAAGACAAGCGTGCCCGAACGGATGACGAAGGCGATCGCCGGCGGATGATCGAAATAGCCGGCCGCCAGATGACGCGACCAAAGCCAGTAATAGGCTTCGTCGGCGGAAAGCGGCAAAAGCGCGGCGGCGACAAGGCGCAACAGCATCAAAGCGGCGATGGCGACGAGATAAAGCTGCGCCGGCGCACGCCAGCTCATCGCGTGCGCCACACGAAGAGGCTTGAGAGCGCATAGTTCCAGAGCGCGCCCATGATGGCGCCGGCCGCGCCCGCCACCCACCAGACCGAGCGTTCGGAATAGAGCCAGTTGGCGAGACCGACATTGGTCAGGGCGCCAACCGAGCCGATGGCGCAGAAGCCCAAGAAGCCGCCGAACATGGCAAGACCCTTGAGGCGGCGATCGCGATAGGTGAGTTCGTTGTTGAGGAAGAAGTTGCTGGTCATGGCGACGAAGGTCGCGATGCTCTGCGCGGTCGCGAAATTCGGCGCGCTCAAAAGCGCGAGCTTCAGCACGACGAGATGCACCGCAAGACCGGTCGTGCCGACGAGCGCGAAGAAGATGAAGCGCGGATCGACGAGATCGCCCGTCAGTTTGGCGAGCAAAAGGCCAAGAAACTCGAGCCCGATCTGCACATTGAACTTGCTCTCGCCCTGCTCGCGCCTGCCGAAGACGTAAGACTGTTCGGCGACGCGCAGACCGGGGCCGGCGGTGGCGACGATATCGAGGAGAATTTTGAATCCGACCGGCGAAAGCTTCGGCGCAACCGCATCGAAGCGATCGCGCCGCATCATGAAGAAGCCGCTCATCGGATCGGAGAGCGGAACCGAGAGTACGTTGCGCGTGAGCGCGGTTGCGACCTTGCTGATCGTGCCGCGCGACTTCTCTAACGAAGCGGCACTGCCGCCCTCGATGTGGCGGCTGGCGGCGACGAGATCGGCGTTGCCGGTGCGCAAAGTTTCGAGCATCGCGGTCAGAATGCGCTCGTCATGCTGCAGATCGGCGTCCATCACCGCAACGTATGGCGCGCTCGACGACAGCATGCCCTCGATGCAGGCGCCGGCGAGGCCGCGCCGGCCCACCCGCTTCAGGCAGCGCACGCGCAAATCGGTCGCCGCAATGCGTTTGGCGGCCTCGGCCGTCCCGTCAGGCGAATTGTCGTCAACGAAAATAGCTTCCCATTCGACGCCGGCAAGGGCCGAATCGAGGCGACGGATCAACTCGGCGACATTGCCCTTCTCCTGAAACGTCGGCAGGACAATCGACAGTTCCGTGCGATGCGCGGGTTCAGGCGGTGAGCGCGGCTGTTCAACGGCGGTGGACACGCGAGGCTCCTTGCAACGTCTTGGTGGCCCCGGCGCCGGGCCCCGTCAAGGTCGCCTTTGTCCGGGCCGATAGTCGGCTTCGATATGCCCCTTGAGTTCGGCTTCCGTGAACCAGACCGGCTTCAGACGCATGGCGACGAAGAGCGGCGACTGATCGGCATAGTGCGGCGACGATTCGTCCAGCGTAGCCGAGCCGAACTGATGGATGCTTTGCGACGAAAGTCGGCCGTTCTTGTCCCAGGTCACGAACATGATGAGCGTGTCCCCGTCGACGGCGGTCAGCGTGCCGTCGTCCTGCTGGACGCCATATACGGCGCGATAGACGTCCGGTCCGCCGTCAATCGGAACATCGAGCTTGCCACGCCGAAACCGGTTGACCTCGCCCCACTCGGGATCGAGCCGCCCGAAATGCGCCTTGAGGATCGCGATCGCGTCCCTCAAGGCAGCGATCGGTTTCTCTTTCCAGGGTCCGCCCGATTCTTCCGGAGCGGCGCGCACGCCCATGAGCACCGCCAGCGCGGTACCGCGATTGTGGATGTCGGTGCGGCGATCCCAGCCTCTCAGTATCTGCTGTGCCTTCAGCAAATCGGCGTCGCCCTTGGCGTCGACGGCCAGGATTTCGCCGATCATGCGCACGACGTTGGAGTGGATGCTGTAGCCGAGATCGAATTTGTAGTCGTGAAACTCCTGCGCCGTGATGGACGTGTCGGCGCCGAAGGTTTCGAGCGCCCGCATGGCGCGGTTGGTCATATCGGTCTGGATGCCCAGCGTCGGCGAGAAGTCCGATGGCTTCAGATCGTCCTCAGGCGCCGTCGCCTGGAACGGCGTGTTGTTGGAGTTGAAGACGAAATCGGATTTCGGATTCCACAGCTGCGGAATCTTGTCGAAGGGCAGATAGGCGTGCCAGATCAGATCGGAACGGTCGCCCGGAATGAATCCTTTCCAGTTGATGCCCTCGCGACGCACCGGGAACTGGCCGTTATAGACATAGCCGATGTTCCCTTTCTCGTCGGCATAGATGTAATTGATGCTGGGCAATGCCTGAAGCCGCATCGCGGCCTTCCACTCATCGAGATTGCGCGCCTTGTTGAGCCTGAGATATTGCAGGAGCTGGCGCAGCTCGTTCATCCCGGCATAGCGGATGGCGAAGACGCCATGGTCGGTCTTGAACACCGGTCCCTGCGCCGCATAGAGCACGTCGCGATGAAAGGTCCAGAACAAAGGGCCGAACAGCTTGACGCGGATCGCAGCGTCGCTCTTTTCAAAATCGCGCCACTTGCCGTCGAGCCGATATTGATTGTCGTTCGCCGGATTGATGGTCAGACGATAGATGTCGACGAGATCCGGCTCATTGACCGTGTTCGCCCAGCCGAGATGCTCGTTATGGCCATGCAGCATCACCGGCGAGCCGGGAAAAACGCCGCCGGCGACGTGCCAGCCTTCGCCGGACTGCAGAACGACCTCGTACCACGACACCGGCCCCACATAAGGCTGATGCGAGTTGACCAGGAGCCGCGTCGCCCCATCGGCGGAACGGTTGGGACCGACCGCAAGACCGTTCGAGCCGATCTCGGGCAAGGGCTTACCGCCGGTGTCGGCATTGAGTTTGCGCAGTTTTGAGTCCAAGCCGTAGAAGAAGGGCGTCTTGAACACGAAGCCGGCCACGACATCCTTGCCGGTCAGCGGCAGGAGCCCCGTCTTCACCTTTTCCGGATGCAGCGCCGCGTAATAGTTGACGCCATCGGCATAGGCTTGCGCGACCTTGCGCACATCGAGCGGCAAGTCCTTTTCGTAGCGCGCATTGACCGTCTCCCAGACGCGAAGGAGATGGACGATATAATCCGTCGCCGCGGCCTTTGGACCCTGATCGGCCGCAAGCTGGCCGCGCGCTGCAAGGGCCACCTCCTGCAGCGTTGCGAAATCGTCTTCGCATTGGGCGAAGGCGAGACCGAAGGCGGTGTCGGCGTCGGTCTTGCCGAGAATGTGGGGCACGCCCCAGGTGTCGCGGCGAATGCGAACGTCATATTTCGCCGCCTTGGCGATCAGCGGCGCCGGATCGGGTGGCGACGGCTGCGCCATGCGATCCATCACGATGACGACGGCAAGCGCGAGCACGATAACGGCCACAAGCCCAGCCAAGGCTTTCAGAAAACGCATGATCCCCCCAAACGAGCGGCGCACGCTAGCGGCATCGCGCGCTACCGTCGAGATCGATTGCGATTACCATGGCGGGACCGCTTCTACGAAGGATGCCGGTCTCTGGATCACCGATTTTTCAGGCGCCCCGTTTGATCTACGGCAATCGCCGGTCCGTACCAATGTCGAACCGCTGGACGGGCACATGGCAAGGATCGCGATCATCGGCACGGGCATTTCCGGCCTCGGCGCCGCCTATCTTCTCAACCGGAAGCACGACATTACCGTGTATGAAAAGTCGGCACGCATTGGCGGCCACACGCGCACGCTGACGCTCGATTACGACGGCACCAAAGTAGCAGTCGATACCGGCTTCATCGTTTTCAACGAAGCAAATTATCCCGAGCTGACGGCGATGTTTCGCCACCTGAATGTGCCGGTGCAAAAGAGCGAAATGACATTCGCAGCCTCGATCCGCGAAGGCTGGCTCGAATGGGGTGCCAGGAACACCAACGCGATCTTCGGCCAGAGGCGCAATCTTCTGCGTCCGAAATTCGGTCTCCTGATCCGCGACGTGCTGCGCTTCAACAGCGAAGCGCAGGATATCGTCGAAACGCATCCGGAACTGACGGTCGACGGATTGATCGCGCGTCTTGGCCTTGGCGATTGGTTTCGCCGCTTCTATCTGCTCCCGATGAGCAGCGCGATCTGGAGCTGCCCGCCCTGCGAGATGATGCGCTTTCCCGCGCGCACGCTGATCCGCTTCATGGCGAACCATCACCTCTTGAGCGCCAGCGGCCAGCACCAATGGTACACCGTGCAAAACGGAGCACAGAGCTACGTCGAACGATTGACGCGATCCTTCGCGGCGAAAATCCGCAGCGATTGTGCCGCGCTCGAAGTCAGGCGCGAGCAGGGCCGTGTCCACGTACGCGACCGCTCAGGTGGATGGGAAATCTATGACCATGTCGTCTTCGCCAGCCATGGCAACGAGACCTTGCGCCTGCTTGCCGATGCGAGCTGCGAGGAGCGAGCGGCGCTCGCGGCGTTCCGCTACCAGAAGAACATTGCCGTTCTGCACCGCGACACGGGCGTCATGCCCAAGAGCAGGCGTTGCTGGTCAAGCTGGGTCTACACCTCCGATGGCGACGTCCAGAAACCGGAACTTTCAGTCACTTATTGGATGAACTCGCTGCAGAACATTCCCCATGCGATGCCGCTGTTCGTGACGCTCAATCCCAAGGCGCCGCTTCGGCCGGAACTTGTCTTCGACCGGTACGAATTCGAGCATCCCCTGTTCGATCATGCCGCCATCGCCGCGCAGCCGCGCGTCCAGGCGTTGCAGGGCACCCGCAACAGCTGGTTTTGCGGCGCTTACCTGCGCCACGGCTTTCACGAGGACGGTCTTGCCAGTGCCGTGCATGTGGCGCGCCAATTGGGAGCGGAGGTGCCCTGGCGCGCGGCATCGCCGGCGGTCCCCGGACCGGCACGCGTGCGGCGCCGGACCGGTGCCAAAACACTCCTGGGAGGCATCCTCGCAGGCGCGGAAAACGCCTGAAATCCCCTCGGCGTTTGGACCTGGCGCGCTATAATGCCTCGGTCTGTGGCGAGGGGTCGGCACGGCCACTCGCCTGCATGAGGTCACCGGTATGAGTCTGATTCCAGCCTCGCTGATCGAGAAGCGTTGGCGCGAGGCCGTAGCGAACCTGAAGTTCGGCACGCTGGATTTCACCACGCCGAACGGAGAGATGACGACCGTCAAGGCCGAGCAGCCGGGACCGCGCGCCCATTTCAAAATTGCGGATTGGGACGTGCTGCGCCAAACACTGGCGCGCGGCGATATCGGGCTTGGCGAGGCCTATATCAACGGCAGCTGGGAGACCGACGACATCGAAACTTTGGTCGCGCTCTTCCTGTTGAACATGGACGGGTTCGACCGCTTCGCCAATGGCAGCATGCTGCAGCGCATCGGCTTTGTGATTCACAACGCCCTTCTCCGCCGCAACACGCTCAGCGGTGCGTCGCGCAACATCAAAGATCACTACGACGTCGGCAACAATTTCTACGCGCTGTGGCTTGATCCCAGCATGACGTATTCGTCGGCGCTCTACCGCGATCCCAAGGCCAATCTGGAACAGGCGCAGCAGACGAAATACGAGCGGATCCTGAGCAAACTTCCGGGCCGCAAATCCGCCATCCTGGAAATCGGCTGCGGTTGGGGCGGTTTCGCCGAGCGTGCCACCCAGGACGCCCACAGCGTCACCGGACTGACGATTTCACCGTCGCAACACCGCTACGCCACGGAACGGCTGTCGGGCAAAGACGTGGACGTGCGGCTGGAAGACTACCGCAAGGTGCGCGGCACGTTCGACAACATCGTCTCGATCGAGATGTTCGAAGCCGTCGGCGAGCATTATTGGCCGGCGTATTTCCAGACGGTCGCCGAGCGCCTGAAGCGCGGCGGCCGGGCCTTGATCCAGACAATCACGATTCAGGACGACTTGTTCGCGGACTATCGCCTGCGCAGCGATTTCATCCGGCACTATGTTTTTCCCGGCGGCATGCTGCCGTCACTGGCACGCTTCACGGAAGAAGCAGAGAAGGCGGGGCTCAAGGTCGCGAGCACATTCTCGTTCGGTCATGACTATGTCCAGACATTGCGGGCGTGGTCGGCCGCCATGCGCGCGCGCAAGAACGACATCCTGGCGCTTGGCCACGATCAGAGGTTCTTCCGCAACTGGCAATTCTATCTCGGGATCTGTGCTGCGGCGTTTCGCGTCGGCCGCACCGACGTGGTTCAGGTCGAGTTGGCGCACTCCTGACTTTCAGGCGCTCACCGCATCGGACGCCGGCCGCATCGCGGTCTGTGAGATGCGGCGCATCCAGGGCAGCACGAGCAGCGAAAGCATAAAGAGCGCGCCGATCGACAGCCACGCCTCATTGAAGGACTGCACCAGAGCCGCCTTGCGGATGAGAGGTTCGGCGATTGCGCGCATAGTCTCGTTCACCGGTCCCATGTCATGGCCGTGAAAGAATTCCGTCGGCAGCCCCACGACGCGCGCGGCGTCCGCGTCGCCCGCCTGAAGGCGCTTGGCCAGCGCGGTAACGTGGACGGGCGTGCGCTGCGTCAGGATCGTGTCGACCAATGCGATTCCGATGGCGCCGCCCAGATTGCGCATCAGGTTGAAGAGCGCGCTGCCATCGGCCACGGCGGCCGGCATGAGCGTGTCGAGTGCGAGCCTTGTCGCCGGCAGGATACAAAGCATCACGCTGGCGCCGCGCAAGACCTGCGGCCAGAACAAACCGTCGAAATCGGTCGTGACCGATTCAAAACCGTTGGCCAGCAGTCCGGCTGCGAACAGGCCATACCCGATGCCGGTCAGCAGGCGCGGATTGGTGCGGGTTTCGAGCCAGGCCGCGAGGGGCGCAATCAGCAACTGGCTGGCGCCGGAAACGATCATGATCTTGCCGATTTCCAGCGGCGAGTGATCGCGAATCAGGCCGAGGAAGATCGAAAGCAGGTAGACCGAACCATAAAGCCCAAGACCGAGCACGAAACTGAGAACGCAACCCAGTGTAAATGTTCGTTCCTGAAAGCGGCTGAGATCGACGAAGGGGTGCGGCTTGTTGAGGCTGCGCCAGATGGCGGCCGTTCCCGTGACCGTGCAGATGCCGATGCTGGCGTAGACGAAAAGCCCCTGCCAATCGTGCTTCGGCGCTTCTTTCAAGACGAGTTCGAGGGTCGCGAGGAAGACGGCTGCGAGACCGACGGCGCGATAGTCGATGCGGCGAAATTCTGCGAGCTCGGCCTCGCCGACGCGGACAAAGCAGGCGACAAGAGCGGTGACGATGGCGCCGGGCGCAAGGTTGATCAGGAATATCGCGTGCCAGGTGTAGTGCTCGGTCAGGTAGCCGCCGATCGCAGGGCCGACGGTGGGTGCGAGCACGGCGAGCGTTCCCGCCAGGGCGGTCGCGGGCACGCGGTGCTTTTCCGGCATCATCGAGAAAACCGAGGTGAACACGCCGGGGATCAGCATGCCGCCGCAAAAGCCCTGGACCACGCGGATTGCGATCAGAAGCGGCAATGTTTCGCACATGGCGCAAAGCAGGCTCGCAATCGTGAAGCCGAATGTCGCGCTCGCAAACATCCAGCGCAGCGAAATTGCGCGCGTCAGCCAGCCGGTCAGAGGAATCGCGATGACCTCGGCCATGAGATAGGACGTCTGAATCCAGCTCAGCCGGTCCGCGCTGACGTGAAAATATTGTTGAATGGTCGTGAACGAACTGGCGACGATCTGGATATCGAGAACCGCCATTGCCATCCCGACGCACATGGCTGTGAAGCCGATCCAGATGCGAACGGTGCTGGACATGACGGGGAAGCCTAGACGGACACGTTGCTGGACCGAGTGTGCAGTCTTTCAACTTCCGGGTCCATGATTTGATGCCAGAGCGGCGGAATCAGCGCCAGAAGCATGCTGGCGGTGTAACCCAGTGGCAACTCGCTCGCCTGATCGTCGTGTTCGAGCGTCTGGTATTGCGCCGTAGGCCTGGCGTGATGACGCGAATGATGTCCCATGTTGAAGATGAACGCGTTGGCGAATCTGTTGCTCGAGTTCCAGCTGTGCGCCGCGCCGAACGGCTCATGACCGAAGGCTCCGCGCTCCCGCTTCAGCCCGTAATGAGCGACATAGTTGAAGGTCTCCAGCACGATGATGCCGATCGCACTCTGCGCCGCGAACAGGATGACACCGTTTGCGCCGACCAGCACCAGGATCGCGATGTAAAGCGACACCATCACGAGGGCGTCACTCAAAAGACGATGCCGAATGAGGGATTCCTCCGTTGCGCGCAGGCGAGCACATTCGATGCGCCAGGCATCGCGGTATTGTCCTGCAATGGATCGAACCAGGAAGCGATAGACGTTCTCGCCCAATCGGGCCGATGCCGGATCCTGGTCGGTGGCGGCCATGCGATGATGGCCGAACACATGTGCGATGCGGAAATGACGATAGCTCATCCCGCTCAGCATCGCGACGCCAAAGAGCTGACTCATCGGCTTCGGATTGTGCACCAACTCATGCGCGGCGAGCACGCCGAATACGCCCGTCGTGATCCCCGCGGCGAGTGCGAGCGCGGCAAAGCTCAGCCCCTCGCCCGCCTGAGTCACGGACCAGACGATGACGCCGAGTTGAACCGGCACATAGACGAAGGGTACCAGTCGGAACGCGAGCTCAGCACCGCGCGAGTTTTCCACGCGCGCGCCCGGCGCTAGCCGCTCAGCACCGATGAGCAGCAACAGCAGCAGCGCAATCGTCAGCAATGGCGCAACCGGCCCGATCCCGTAATAAAAGAGCGGGATCGATAGGACAAAGAGAAACGGCCCTGCATAGCGAAACGGTCCCAGCACCATCGCACTATCCCATCGTTGTTATTCCCCCAACGCGGCGAAGCGAAAGAGCCGCATCTTCCTGCCGAATGCGCCAGAAAAGCAGCGCCGCATTAAGCACGCTGAACACCAGGCACACCAAAACTTCACCGAACACGAGCGGCAGGAGCGCAATCTCTCCTGTGACGATCAGATAGTTCGGGTGACGCACAAAGCGGTAAGGCCCGGAACGGACGAGCGGCGCGCCATCGAGCGTGATAATGCGTGTCGTCCAATAGGGGCCAAGCGTCGCAATCACCCAGACGCGTCCGGCTTGCAGCACGAGGAACAGCGCCAGCGCCCACCAATGGATCGTCGCCTGCGCCGGCAGCATGAGCACGATCGCCAAAAGCCACAGCGCATGCAGCGCCACGATGAAGGGATAGTGCGCGCGGCCCACCTCGATCGCGCCACGCTTCAGAAGCGCGCGTGTGTTGCGCTCCGCATAGACGAGCTCGACCAGGCGCTGCACGATGACCAGCGCGAGAATGAGCATGATCGCAACCGTCATGCGTCGCCGATCATCTGAAAGACGGCCGAGAAGCCGGGCCCGAGCGCTGTCATCAGATGGCGGGGCGTCTCGTCGCGCCAGTTCAGGCGTTCCAGCACGAACAGCACCGTTGCCGCCGACATGTTGCCGTAGTCGCGCAACACGCCGCGACTTTCACCCAGCGCGCCGCGCGCGATGCCGAAGGCATCTTCGAGCGCATCCAGCACTTTCGCCCCGCCCGGATGGCAGGCAAAGCCATCGATGTCCTTCAGTTTGAGATCGTTCTTCTGCAAGTATGTGTGCAGGATCGATTTGAAATCGCCCGCGACCAGGGCGGGAATGCTTTGCGAAAAGCGGGCCTTTAACCCGTCTTCCTCGATTTCCCACCCCATGATGTCGAGCGAATTGGGCCAGGTATACTCGCCGGCCGGTCCCAATTTCGGGCCCTCACCCTTCGTCGACACGATCGCGCCTGCCGCGCCGTCGCCGAAAAGCGCGGTCGCGACGATGTTGCTCTTGGAAATGTCGTCCTTGCGGAATGTCAGCGCGCAAAGCTCGACCACGAGAAAGAGGACGCGGCTGCCGGAATCCGCCCGCGCCAGATCGGCGGCGCGCGACAGTCCGACGACGCCGCCGGCGCAGCCGAGCCCGAAAATCGGCAGACGGCGGATGTCGCGGCGAAGCCCAAGCCGTTCGACCACCAGAGCATCCAGACTCGGCGTCGAGATGCCGGTCGTCGATGAGACGACGATGGCGTCAAGGTCCTCGCGTTTCAGCTTCGCCTGATCCAGGAGCTCGTCTGTCAGCCTCGCCAGCAAAGCGACGGCGTTCTCGACATAGAGATTTGTCCGGTCGATCCAGCCATGCGGTTCGGCGTACCACTCGATCGGAACGCAGGAGTAGCGCCGTTCGATTCCCGTGTTTTCAAACACCGGCAGCAGCCGCGTGATGTCGCGCTGGTTCCGAAACAATTCGGCGGCACGTTTGGAAACGTCAGTTTGATCAAGCGTATAAGGCGGGACGGCGCTTTTGAGTGCCAGCAGACGGGGTGTCATTCACGCTCCTGAGATCAGGCGTGGGGGCCCATCCGCGGCAAAGTATATACCTCGCCCATACAAAGACCATCGGGACGAGGCTTATGCCGTATTCAACAAGTCGAGAACGCGCGAACTTGTGGATGGACGGAGGGTCTGGTCGTTTTGGCCTTTCGCAGGAGCGCGCGCTACGCCTTCAGGCATACACGCTGGCGCGCCTTGAACGCGGCCAAAGGCTCGATCTGGTCGGGGCGCAATTCGTCGGTGGCGGCGAGATACTCGGGCACGTCGTCGCCCAGCAGGACAGACGGACATTGGCCTTCATAATTGCCGAGATTGGGCCGATGCAGTTGATAGCCCACGAGCGCCGCCAGAGCAGGGGGAAAATGCCGCGCGATCGAAGGCGGGTAGACGAGGAACTGGTTCTCGTAGGGCTTCAGCCAGCCAAGGCTGTAGCTGATGATCATGCCGGCGCGTGGCTTCGCGGTGCGGTTCGCGCCGGCGCCGTGCAAGGTCGAACCGAGAAAGAAGAGGGCCGAGCCCGGATCCATTTCCGCCGAGAACGCGAGCGCGCGATCCATGCGCCGTTCCGTCTGTCGAAGATGGCTCTTCGGCCACACCACAGTCGCGCCGTTCTCCGCGCGATACGGCGTGAACGGCCACATGACGTTGATCAGATACTCGATCTCGCCTTGGGCGCCGCGCCACATGTCCTGATCGCGATGCGGAATCTGTTCGCCTTCTCCGGGCCAGATTTCGAGCGCCTGGGTGAGGTTGAGCTGAAAACGGTCGCAGTGCGGACCAAGGATCTTCTCGGCGATTTCCAGAACGACCGGGTGCTGAACGAAGGCGGCGGCATGGCGGGACCGCTTCAACAGGCCGCCAAAGCGCTTGGTGTGCGCCCCGTAGAAATCACCCTTGCAGAACGGCGTCTTCTGGAAGCGCGAACTGAGATCGTCGTGCAGCGCGCCGACCAGGGCTTTGGGGACGAGGTCGCGGATGATGCAGTAGCCGTCGGTCAACAGGTCTTTAGCCCAGTCGTGAGACTGATCTTCGTGGCGTGATCGGCGAAGGGCTGAACCGCGCATGACCGTCAAGCTCACGCGGCCTGAGCAAAGGCGTCGAGCTGCAGCACGGGCTTTCGCGAACCGAGCTTCTCGCGGAAAAGCTGCAGCGTCGCCGGCGTGATGCTGATCGACAAGGCGCCGACGACGTCGGGACCAACCTGCTGTGGCACGCCGAGCGGTTCGCATTCCCAGCCGACAGCAAGCAGATGCGCGAGATACTGCACATGGGTGACGCAGGTATATTTGTTGATGCCGTAGAGCAGGCCGAATTCGCACATGGCGGTTGCGAGCCTGCGACGGATCAGTTTCGGTTCGATGTCTCTCGCCGGCGCCGTGCAAAGCCGCGTGATCTCGTAGATGTCGTCGCCGACCGGAACACCTTTCTCGCACAGAAACGGAAACACCTCGCTCAGAAGATGCGGACCGGTCGACGGCAAGAGGCGCACCGAACCCAGATGGCGTTGGGACTCCGGCGCAAGTGCGACAAGATAGATCGCCTCGTCGGTGTCGAATTGGTCGATTTCATACTGCCCGTCGACGACCGGTACGTCCCATTTCAGGGCATCGACGAAGACCTTTTTGCGGTCGCGATGCATCGCCTCGAGCGGCGCGCGGAACTTCGCGCGGTTGTGGGCGGTAATGAGATTGACCATGTCGCTCACTCCGGCATTTTACGACGGTAGCGTCGCAGCCGCGGGAGCGGACCAACATTCCCCTGATTGGGGGAGTGCGCCTTAGTTCATCAGGTCGGCGAACGTAATCTGGCTGTCGAACAGGGCCCGCACGATCAGTTGCTGGCGGGTTGCGACATGGTAGCGGCGTTTCGCCTCTTCCATGTGCTGGTGAACGGTCTGTCCGCTGATGCCGAGCAGCTGGCCGACATCGCGGTCGCTCTTCCCGCGCCCGGCCAGGATGACGCAGTCCAGTTGCCTCGGCGAGAGGCGCTGTTGCGCCTCCTCGATCGCCGGCTTTACGGCGGCATGCATCTCGATCAGTCGGCGCGCGGCCTGAAAGGCGAAGCAACCGAGATATTGCGCCATCGGCAGCGACGCGAGCGGAATGTCGCGGCCCGTGCGCATGCAAAACGAACAGGAGCCGGAAAATTCGCCGGGAATGTTGATCGGCACGGTGACACCGTCGCCCATGCCCGCGAGATGCGCACTGTTGAGGATTTCTTCCTGCCTTTGCGTCAGGGGCATGAGCCTCGGCACATCCGTCCAGAGGAACGGTGTCACGGACTTCTGCGACACGGCGAGAATGGGATCGTCGGAATAATAATGCTGCGTGAGGCTTTGTTCTTTCCATGCCTGCGGATATTGCACCAGACGCACATAGTCTTCCGACCGACGCGACAAATCGACATGATGCAACAAGGCAAAATAATCGAAGCCCAAAGTTTTCACGCTGTCTTCGAGAAGACCGCGGAGGCTCGACATGTCGGCGACGCGATTGGCCTCTCCTACGAATGTCTGAACGTCGTTGAAGCTACTCATATACGCCTCCAACCGAGCCCATGCGCCGCGACAACGAACACTGCCGCGACCCACCCCCCAAGGCAGGCCTCGCCACCACCTAGGCTACTCTGATGCGGGCGACGCACAACCTCTATTATATGCTGGTCTTTACCTGTCCTTCCACTGAACTTGGAGCGCCGCATCCGGGCGGTTTTTGTACATCGTAATCACGCCAAATCCCTATGGAATCAAAAGGACCCGGCCGACCGCCTGGCGACTTTCGATGTAGGCATGGGCGGCCGCGGCTTCAGAAAGCGGGAAGGTGCGGTCGACGAGGACCTTGAGCTTTCCCTCCGCCACTTCGTCGACCAGCGTCTGGATCATGTTGTGAACCCGGTCGGTCGCGATCTCTGCGCCGAGAAACACGCCCGACAGGCTGCGATTGCCGCCCATCAGCGAACCGACATCGACGCGCATCGGCTCGCGCCCGGCGGCGCCCACCATCGAGACGCGGCCACGATAACCAAGCGACAGGATGCTCCCCTGCAAGGTCGAGCCGCCGACGGAATCGACGACGAGATTGACGCCCTTGTTGTCGGTGAGCTTCATCACCGTCTTCACGAGATCGTCCTTCTTGTAGTTGATGCCGTTGTCGAGGCCGAGCGGTTTGAGACGCTCGAGCCGCTCATCGCTGGACGCCGTGGCAAGAACGCGCGCGCCGCCGCGCTTGGCGAGCTGGATGGCCGCGACGCCGACGCCGCTGGCGCCGGCCTGCACGAGCACAGTCTCGCCCGCTTTGAGCCGCCCGAACTCGAAGAGACAATCATGCGCCGTGCCGAACGGCACGGGAACGACGGCGGCGAGCTTTACGTCGCAGCCCTTCGGGATCTTCCAGGCCGTGCGCGCCGCAACCGCGCGCAATTCGGCATGCGAGCCGTTGAAACCGGTCGTGACGGCCTTGTCGCCAGGCTTGAAATCCTTGACCTCGGCGCCGACCTCGACCACCTCGCCTGCCGCCTGATAGCCGACGATATGCGGCTTGGTCATCAGCGCGCCGCCCTGGCGATTGAGCGTGTCGCCGCCTTCGATGCTGACCGCTTCGACGCGAATGACGATGCCGTTCGGGGCGCATTTCGGATCGGGAACGTCTTCATATTTGAGGACGCTCGGCGGACCATTCTCGTAATAGACGGCGGCTTTCATCGGCATTGCTCCCAATTTCGGTGACCTCAGGCTAGCTTTTGCATGAGCCTGTGCAAGTGCGGCCAATTCCACACCGCATATTCGTTTTTGAGATTTCGAAACCCTCTCCCCGAAACGCTCTACCGTCCTTGTTCTTGCTGATAAATTCCGAATGATTATCCACGAACCATTGTCCCATGATTCCGGCGCTGTTGGATAAGAAGGGCTAAGCCCTTGTTGCGAACGGGTTTGGGCGTGGACAAGTCGCGATTTGGAGGAGCCATGAAGTTTTTTATCGTCACGCTGGGAATGGTTCTCACGCTTTCCGTCGCGCGCGCTGCCGAGACACCTCGCGTGGTCGTGACACCGGTCGCGCGCACCAACACCACGATCATCGACCAGCCGATCACCGTGCCCGATCATCCAGACGTCATCGTCACCCTCGCGACATTTCCACCCGGCGCGCGCATCGCGGAGCACCAGCACCCGCATCCGCATTATGTCTATGTGCTGGAAGGCGTGCTCACCGTGGTGAACACCGATGCGGGCAAGACGTTCGAAGTAAAGGCCGGCGACTTCGTTGCGGAGATGCAGGACACCTGGCACTACGGCATCAACAAGGGCGCCGTGCCGGTCAAGCTTCTGGTGATCGATCAGGTTCCTGCCGGCGTGCCAAACAACACAAGACCAAGAGCACCATGAAAGTCGTCGCTGTCGCCTCTGACCAAGACCACAAGTTCAGCAAGCCCGCGCGGGCATCGATTCGGCTTATCGCCGGGCTTGGCGTGGAAGGAGATGCGCATTTCGGCGAGAAAGTGCAGCATTTGTCGCGGATCAAGCGCGATCCGGACTCGCCCAACCTGCGCCAGGTCCATCTCATTCATGCCGAGCTTCACGACGAATTGCGGGCCAAGGGTTTTCCTGTCGCGCCCGGCCAGATGGGCGAGAATGTCACGACGCGCGGCATCGACCTGCTTGGCTTGCCGGAGAATGCGCGGCTGCATCTTGGCGCCGACGCGATCGTCGAAGTGAAGGGCCTGCGCAATCCCTGCTTCAAACTCGATGGTTTGCACACGGGCCTCATGGCGGCGACCTTGGACAAGGACAGCGACGGCAACCTCATCCGCAAGGCCGGCGTGATGGGGATCGTGATTGCCGGCGGCGACGTCAGGCCGGGCGACGCGATCCGGATCGAGTTTCCAGCGTCGCATCGGCCGCTTCCCGTGGTCTGACGGCCCGGCTCGTTAATACCCGAGCAGCGTCGCGTAGCGGTCGCGGTGGAAGGACGAGCCCCCGAAGGTCGCTTCCTGGGCGCGGGCGCGCTTCAGATAGAGACCTGCGTCATGGGCGTCGGTCATACCGATGCCGCCATGCATCTGGACCATCTCGTTCGAGACGAGATGGACGAGATCGCCGACCTTGGCTTTCGCCAGCGAGGCGAGTTGCGCCACATCGTTGGCGTCGCGATCGATCGCCTGCAACGCCCCTTCGACGCAGGAACGCGCCAGTTCGAGATCGGTGAACATCTTCGCCGCGCGATGCTGCAGAGCCTGGAACGTGCCGATGACCTGACCGAACTGCACGCGGGTCTTAAGATAGTCGAGCGTCACGTCGAAAGACTGCATGGCATGGCCGAGCATCTCGGCTGCAAGTCCGGCGCGGGCGCGATCGAGGGTCGCCTCCAACAGGCCGTCGCCCTGATCGGCCGAACCGAGAATCGCGTCCGCGCCGACTTCGACATTGGCGAACGTCAGATTGGCGACGCCGCGGCTGTCGACCGTTTTGAGTTTTTCGCGCGACAGACCGTTCGCCTTGCCATCGACCAGAAAGAGCGTGATGCCGTTTTTGTCACCCGGCTTTCCCGACGTGCGCGCCGCCACGATGATGAGATCGGCGACGCCGCCATCGAGCACGAAGTTCTTCTTGCCGTTGAGCTTGTAGCCGCTGCCGGACTTTTCCGCCTTGAGCGCGATCTTCTCGGGTGCGTGATGCGGACCTTCATCTACTGCAACGGTCGCGATCAGCTTTCCTTCCGCAATCTGCGGCAGATACTTCTTCTTCTGTGCGTCGTTGCCGCCGAGGAGAAGCGCCGTCGTTGCGGTCAGCGCCGTTGACACCAGCGGCGAAGCGGTCAGCGTGCGGCCGGTCTCTTCCAGAACAAGGCCGAGCGTCAGATAGCCGAGGCCGGTGCCGCCGAATTCCTCCGGAATGAGGATGCCGGCCCAGCCCATCTCGGCCATCTCCTTCCACGCGGCGCGGTCGAAGCCGTCGGGATTGCCGCTGTCGCGCAACTTGCGGAACGCCGTGACGGGCGATTTTTCCTGCACCCACGACTTTGCGCCGTCGCGGATCATCGTCTGTTCTTCGCTCAAGACTGCCATTGGTCCAACCCCTTATTGTCTGCGTTCGGTGCTTCTCATCCTTCGACGGGCTCAGGATGAGGAACTAAACTTGAACCTCACCCTGAGCCTGTCGAAGGGTGAGGGCCAAAGCGCGCTACTGATGATCCAACAATCCGAGCACGCGCTTCGATATGATGTTGTTCTGGATTTCGTAGGAGCCGCCATAGATGGTCGTGGCCTTGCCGCCGAGCCAGCCGCGAACCGTGTCGAGTTCGGTTTCGCTGAAGCCCTGACCCTCCCAGCCGAGACCTTGCGTGCCCATGAGTTCGAGCAAAAGCTCGGCACGATCCTGGGTGATGCGCGAGCCGGCATTCTTCATAATCGAGGTCGTGAAGCTCGGACTGGAATTGCCCTTGGCCTCGGCCATCGAGCGCTGCAGCGTCAGCATGAAGGCGCGTACGTCCATCATATGGTTGGCGATGCGGGCGCGCAGATCGGGATTGGCGACACGACCCTTGTCGTCCACGCCGATATAGGTCTTGGCGACCTGATCGAGTGAACGGGATTCACCGCCCCGGTTCGGTCCGCCGCCGCCGACATTGCCGCCGATCCCCTGGCGTTCGAACTGGAGGAGGCGTTTTCCGATCGTCCAGCCGCCATGGAGCGGACCGACAAGATTTTCCTTCGGCACCTTCACGTCGGTGAAAAAGGTTTCGCAGAAGGGCGAATTGCCGCTGATCAGCTTGATCGGGCGCACTTCGACGCCGGGCGATTTCATGTCGATCAAAAGGAACGAAATGCCTTCGTGCTTTTTGGTGTTGTCGGTGCGCACGAGACAGAAGCACCAGTCGGCATACTGCGCGCCCGACGTCCAGATCTTCTGGCCGTTGACGAGGTAGTGATCGCCTTTGTCGATGCATTGGGTTCTGAGCGACGCAAGGTCGGAGCCGGCGCCCGGTTCGGAGTAGCCTTGGCACCACCACACCTCGCCCTTCACGATGCCGGGGATGTGTTTTTTCTTTTGCTCCTCATTGCCGTATTCGAGCAGCGTCGGCCCGAACATCATCACGCCCATGCCGCCGATCGGGTTGAAGGCGCCGATGCGGTTCATCTCCTGCTGCAGGACGCGTGCCTGCGCGGTCGAAAGGCCGCCGCCGCCATACTGCTTGGGATAGGTCGGCGTGCCCCAGCCTTTCTCGCCCATCGCCTTTTTCCATTTGGCGAAATCGGCGCTGCCGTCGGGGCCATCCTCGTCCACCATCATGGCGGACTTGCCCTTGAGCGTCGGCGGGAAATTCTGTTCCAGCCATTGGCGCGCTTCGCCCCGAAAGGCTTCGAGTTCGCTGTCCACTTTCTCGGCTGCTGACATCTTCTCGTCTTTCCCGTTGTCGGCCCCTCATGCTTCGACAAGCTCAGCATGAGGTGACTTTTTTGTCCTCATCCTGAACTTGCCGAAGGATGAGGGACACACGCAATCTACTGATGATCCAGCAATCCCAATATCCGCTTGGCGATGATGTTGCTCTGGATCTCGTTCGAACCGCCATAGATCGACTGCGCCTTGCCCGAGAGCCAATTGCGCGTGTGGTCGATTTCGTGCGGCGTGTAGTTCGACCCTTCCCAGCCGAGCCCTTGGCTGCCCATGATCTCGACCAGAAGTTCGGCCCGCTCCTGATTCACCCGGACTTGCGCGTTCTTCATGATCGAGGTGACCGCGCTCGGTCCCTGATTGGAGCGCACATCGTCGTTCATGCGCTGCACGGTGAGACGCATTGCAGTCGCATCCATCATGTTGTTGGCGATGCGCGCGCGCAGGTCGGGATTGGCGATGCGGCCTTTGGCATCGGTCCCAACATAATGCTTGGCGATTTCATCGAGCGAGCGCGTGTCGGCGCCGCGGAAGCTAGCGCCGCGCGTATTGCCGCCCTGACCGTCGCGCTCGAACTGCAGGAGGCGCTTGCCGACGGTCCAGCCGCCGTTGAGCGGACCCATCAGGTTTTCCTTCGGCACCTTCACATCGGTGAAGAAGGTTTCGCAGAACGGCGAGTTGCCGCTGATCAGCTTGATCGGGCGCGTCTCGACGCCGGGCGACTTCATGTCGATCAGGAGGAACGAAATGCCCTCGTGTTTCCGCGTGTTATCGGTGCGCACCAGACAGAAGCACCAGTCGGCATACTGTGCACCCGACGTCCAGATCTTCTGGCCGTTGACGAGGAAATGATCGCCCTTGTCGAGCGCCTGCGTGCGCAAGCTGGCGAGATCGGAACCGGCGCCCGGCTCGGAATAGCCCTGGCACCAGCGCACCGTGCCGTGGACGATGCCCGGCATGTGGCGGCGCTTTTGCTCTTCGTTGCCGTATTCCAGAAGTGTCGGGCCGAACATCGCCGTACCCATGCCGCCGATCGGATTGAAGGCGCCGATGCGGTTCATCTCCTGCAAGAGCACGCGCGCTTCGGCCTTCGACAGGCCGCCGCCGCCATATGGCTTGGGCCAGGTGGGAACGCCCCAGCCCTTCTCGCCCATCGCCTTCTTCCATTTCACATAGTCTGGCTCGGTCGAGCCAAACCCTTCGAAGAAAGAGAGCGCGTTGGCGCCCTTGAGCGACGGCGGGAAATTCGCCTCGAGCCATTTGCGCGCCTCGAGGCGGAAATTTTCCAGATCGGAATCGAGAACCGCCGACATTACTCTCTCCTGACTCTATTGATGATCCATCAGGCCGAGCACGCGCTTGGAGACGACGTTCAAATTCACCTCCGAGGTGCCCCCCTCGATCGAATTGCCCTTGGCGCGCAGCATGGCGCGCATCGCCGCGATCTCGCCGGGCTTATAGGCATCGCCTTCCCAGCCCAGCGCTTGCGTGCCCAGGGCCTCAACCAAAAGCTCCGTGCGCTCCTGATTTATCTTCGCCGCCGCGTATTTGATGATCGAGGTTGCGGCGGACGGTCCTTTGCCTTGTTTGGACTCCTCCTCGGCGCGGCGCACCGTCATCGCGAAGGCGCGCGCTTCCATCTTGTGCGTGGTGATGCGCGACCTCAAGTCGCCATCCGCCACCTTACCGTCGTCCTTGCCGACATAATCGAGCGCGGCGTGTTCGAGGTCATAGGCGCCGCCACCGCCGCCGCCGAAACCGCCGGCCGAGATGTTCTGGCGTTCGTATTGCAGAAGCCGCTTGGCGATATCCCAGCCGCCATTGAGTTTTCCGACCAGCTGTTTCTTCGGCACCTTCACATCGGTGAAGAAGGTTTCGCAGAACGGCGATTGTCCCGAGATCAGCTTGATCGGTCTCGCCTCGACGCCGGGCGAAGCCATGTCGAAGAGCAGAAACGAAATCCCTTCGTGCTTCTTGGTGTTGTCGGTGCGCACGAGGCAGAAAATCCAGTCCGCCTTGTCGGCATAAGACGTCCAGATCTTCTGGCCGTTGACGAGATAATGATCGCCCTTGTCGATCGCCTGGGTGCGAAGGCCCGCAAGGTCCGATCCCGCGCCGGGTTCGGAGTAGCCCTGGCACCAGCGGATTTCGCCCTTCACGATGCCCGGGAGGAACTGTTTCCTCTGTTCCTCGGTCGCGTATTCGAGAAGGACCGGCCCCAGCATCCAGATTCCGAACGACATCAAGGCCGGGCGCGCCTTGAGGCGGGCAAGCTCCTGCGCCAGCACGCGGGCTTCGGCATTGGAAAGTCCGCCGCCGCCATACTCCTTGGGCCAGGTCGGCGCAGTCCAACCCTTGGCAGCCATGCGGTCGAGCCAAAGTTTCTGCTCCGGATTCTTGAACGTGGCCTTGCGGCCGCCCCAGATGGAATTGTCGTCATCGTCTTCGACGGCAGTGCCGCGCATGGACGGCGGACAATTGGCCTCGAGCCAGCTGCGCGTTTCGCTCCGAAACGTTTCGAGTTCACTCATCGTCATCACCCATCCGGAGACCCGGTCCATTCAACTGTAGCGGCGTATGCGCAGAGAGCAACGGCCCGCCCACCGCCATTTCGACGTTTTGCAGGCGCCAAGGCGGCGATCCGCGGGACCATGTTGCCGCAGCACTTACGGCACCTGATCTTTAACCGCCAGAATCGGGCGCATTTTCTCAATGCTGCCGGGACGCGGCCGCTGGCGTAACGACAATTTCGTAGGCGTTCTCGGGCTTGAGCCAGGTCCTGGCCGCCTTTTGCACATCATCGATGGTGACCGCGCGGAGATCGGGGAGTGTCGTGCGGATGATGTCGAGCCGGCGCGGATCGGCCTGCGCGCCAGCCAGGAGCGCGAGCCAATATTCGTTCGTCTGCTGCTGTCGCAGGATGTCTTCGATCCGGGGGCCGCGGGCGCGCTCCAACTCGTCCGCGCCGACAGGCTTGTTCTTCAGATCTTCGACCACTCTCGCAACGACATTGTAGAATGTGGCGATCTTGTCCGGAGGAATTTGCGCCAGCGCATAGACGAAGCCGTAAGCGGGCGTCACCAGCGAGGAGTAGGTCGAGGCGCCCGGCGTGTAGGTGATACCTTCGCGCGTGCGCAACTCATCGAGCAGCCGCTGGCTCAGAATCTCCGCGAGAACGCGCAGCGTTCGAGGTTCCTGCAAGTCGGAGAAGAAGCCCTTGGTCGGCCATGCAATGGCCGCTACCGCCTGATTGGCCGCGCCGCGATGGGTGAGCTGCACGGGCTCTCTCGTCGGTGCCGGAAAATGTTCGTCGCCATCGCTGGCCGCATGGGCCTGTGAACGGTGCGGCAGCGCGCCGAAGGTGGCGGCAACGGAGGAAATCGCCTGCTCGAGCGTCACATCGCCGACGATGGTGACTTCGATCGGGCCGGACGCCATGGCGGGCGCGACGATCTCCTTCGCCTTGTCGACCGTGGCGGCGTTGATGTCGGCCAGCGTGGGCGCACGCCAACGCGCGTCGCCGTCATGCACCAAGCCGTAAAACTCGCGCGCCAATAGCGCACTTGGCGAAGCCTCCGTTTCGAGCTGAATATTGGCATCCGCAATGCGCACTTGATCGAACGCCTCCGCCTGCCACGCGGCATCGGTGAAATAAGCCGCCAGGATCTGCAGCTCGTTCGTCAGATCGGGACCGCGCGAAAATCCGCTGAGCGTGAAGGCATCGTCACCTGTTGCGAGCGTTGCGCCCCAGACGCGGTCGGCCATGCGCCGCTGCAAATTTTCCACGCTGTAGCGCTTGAGCCCGCCTTGCACGAAGGCGCCGCCAAGCGACCAGGCCGGCGCGATGTGATCGCGCGGCAAACCGATCCGCCCCTGGCCGAAGCGAACATTCACCAGAACCTGCCCGGCACGGAGCTGCGTCGCCTTAAAGGTCAATGCGACGCCGTTCGCAAAGCGCACAAACGTCACGCCGAGATCAGAGACGGTGCTGCGTGCGGAAACCTTGCCCGGTTTTCCAAACGAGACGTAAGGCCATGGCGGCGCCGGCTCAGATTGCGAGGATGCGAGCGGCGTCCTGTCGGCATCGGCTAGGGCTCCCGAGATGGCGCCGGCGCCGCCGGAAAGTGCGGCGGAACTGCTCATGAAGACGAGCGGCCCCGTGCCGGAAAACGCCTCGCGCATGGCCACGCTCACCGACTGGACCGTGATGTCCTTCGCAATGTCGTTGAACAGTTCAAGGTCGGTGGCGGGCGACGTATAGACGTCGTTTTCGTCGACCGAGCGCGCAATGGAATTGGCGATGTACGAGGTGGTTGTCGTCTCGGCCGCGGTTGCGTTCGCCTGAAAAAAGGTGCGCAGTTGGGCGATCACCTGATCGACCTCTTCCTGCCGCACGGGGCTCGCGATCGCCGCCCGCCATGTCCGCTGGGCCGCTTTCAGGCCATTGAGGCCTTCGCCGGTTCGATAGTTCACGTCGATCTCGGTCGCGTCGGCGACCGTGCCGACATGATCGTGATTTGCGACGGCCGAGATGAAGGGGGGATTTGCGCCGTGCGCCAGGGCGCTGAAGCGCTGATTGAGCACCGAGAGCGCGGCATAGCGCAAAAGCTGGCGCGTTTCGTGCGCTTTGCTGTCCGGCGTCGCATCGAAGGGCGAGAGCCAGTCGAAGACGGCGTAGCTTTGCGCGCCCGGCTCGACGAAAAGCCGGACATTGGACGGGTGCTGCGCGGGCGGCGTGTAGATCGGCGCCGTGCGCGCAGGCGCATGCGCCGTCCAATCCGAGAAACTCGCCTTGATCTTGGCTTCGATGAGCGCGGGATCGACGTCGCCGACGATGATAAGCGTCGCACGTTCGGGCCGGTACCAAGCATCGTAGAAATCGCGCACCAGCTTGGAATCGGCGCGCGCGATGATGTCCTCAAGCCCGATCGGCGTCAGTGCGGACGCGGCACGATCGCCATAGAGAAAGGCGAAGTCCGATTTCTGCAGATGTGAGGCGGGCACGTCGCGCAACCGCGCTTCGGCCAAGACGACATTGCGCTCGGTATCGAGAGCGGATTGTGCGATCGTCAGATTGCCGGCGATTTCGCGCATCAGCGTGATGCTGGTGTCGATCGACGCGGAGTCGTTCTTGGGCATGTCGAACATGAAGACGGTCTGCGTGGCCTGGGTGAACGCGTTGGTGTCCGCGCCGAAGGTCAGGCCGAGGCTTTGCAACTTGCGCACCACATCGCCGTCGGCGACATGCTCGGAGCCGCGAAACGCCATGTGTTCGAGCATGTGGGCGATGCCCTGCTCGTTGTCGCGCTCCATCAGCGAGCCGACGCCCATGCGCAGCCTGACCGATACCGCGCCCTTCGGCGAGGTGTTGCGGCGGACGGCGTAGCGCATGCCGTTGGGAAGCGTCCCGAAACGAACGTCGGGATCGACCGGAAGATCGCTGGCAAGCTGCGGCCATGGCGAGACAGGCGGCGTGTCCTTGGCGGCCGTCGGAACGGCGAGGACAACAAGGACCAGGACCAGGGACGTCCAGCGTGAAAGAAATGTCATGGAAGGGTTCCTGCGCCTGAGAGGAACAGTCGTATAGCCGCTGGCACCAATTGTCATGGTCCGCCCGCGTGCGAGCCACCCAGGTGACGCCTCTCGACTGTTCAAAGTTTCGTTAGCGCGGCAATTCGCTTGCGCCCATCAGGAACTCGTCGACGGCGCGCGCGCATTGGCGCCCCTCGCGGATCGCCCACACAACAAGCGACTGGCCGCGACGCATGTCGCCGCAGGCAAAAACTTTTTGCACCGACGTCTTGTAGTCGGCGACGCTGGCCCGCACGTTGCCGCGGGAATCGAGTGCGACGGCGGACTGTTCGACCAATCCGCTTCGGTGCGGACCCAAGAACCCCATCGCCAGCAGCACCAAATCGGCCTTGAGCTTAAAAGCGCTGCCAGGAATTTCGCGCATCTGCTGACGCCCATCAGCGCCCTTGACCCACTCGACGCGCACGCATTCCAGCGCTTCGATACTGCCGTTCGCGCCGATGGCGCGCCTGGTCAGGACCGACCAGTCGCGCTCGCTGCCCTCCTCCTGGCTCGAAGAGGTGCGCAATTTGAGCGGCCAATCCGGCCAGGTGAGTGCCTTATTCTCCTTCTCCGGCGGCTTCGGCAGGATTTCGAGCTGGGTGATCGAGGCGGCGCCGTGGCGATTGGCGGTGCCGATGCAGTCCGAACCGGTATCGCCGCCGCCGATGACGATGACGTGCTTGCCTTTGGCGCTGATCGTACCGGCAGGTGCGGCGCGTTCTTCCGGATCGCCGGCGACGCGCTTGTTCTGCTGAATCAGAAAGTCCATGGCGAAATGAATGCCGCCGAACGCGCGGTTCTCGACATCGAGATCGCGCGGCAACTCCGCCCCGCCCGACATCACAAGCGCATCGTAATCCTGGAGCAGCATCGCGACCGGGACGCCGGCGCCGACTTCGACGCCGGTGCGGAACGTGACGCCCTCTGCCTCCACCTGGCGCATGCGGCGGTCGATGATGTGCTTTTCCATCTTAAAGTCGGGAATGCCGTAACGCAGGAGCCCGCCGATGCGATCATGCTTCTCGAAAACGGTGACGCCGTGCCCGGCGCGCGCCAGTTGCTGGGCGCAGGCAAGACCGGCCGGCCCCGAGCCCACCACCGCGATGTTCTTGCCGCTGGTTTGCGCCGGCAATTGCGGCTGGATCCAGCCTTCTTCCCAGCCCCGGTCGACGATCTGGCATTCGATGGTTTTGATGGTAACGGGATTGTCGTCGATGTTGAGCGTGCACGAGGCTTCGCAAGGTGCGGGGCAGATGCGCCCCGTGAACTCGGGAAAGTTGTTCGTCGAATGCAGCGTCTCGAGAGCCGTGCGCCACTGCTCGCGATAGACCAGATTGTTCCAGTCGGGAATGAGATTGTTGACGGGGCAGCCCGTGTGACAAAACGGAATCCCGCAATCCATGCAGCGCGAGGCCTGGCGCGCCACTTCGGCGTACGGCAGCGGCCGAGTGAATTCGCGATAGGTCTGAACCCGCGCCTCGCGCTTATCATACTCGCGATCGCGCCGTTCGACTGTGAGAAAACCGGATGGATCGGCCATGGCTATTCCGCCGCCACGGCGCGCGCGCCGCCCGTCTCGCGCTTGAGCTCAACGAGCGCCTTGGCATAGTCGGTCGGCATCACCTTCACGAAGCGCGGCAAGCTTGCGTCCCAATTCTCCAGCAAGTATCGCGCACGGGCGCTGCCGGTGTGCAACAAGTGGCGCTCGACCAGGATCCGAAGACGCTGGACGTCGAAGCCGAGCGGATCGCCCATGCCGCTATCCGAGACGCTCTGCGAACGCTGACGCGGCGCGCCGGTGTCGTCGGCAGATTGCGCAAGGTCCAGCTTCTCGAGCCGAACCATCGCCTGGTTGCAGCGCGATTCGAACTTGCCGTCGACGTCGTAGACATAGGCGATGCCACCCGACATGCCGGCGGCGAAGTTGCGGCCGGTGAGGCCGAGTACGGCGACAACGCCGCCCGTCATGTATTCGCAGCCATGATCGCCGGTACCTTCGACCACCGCGACGACACCGGAATTGCGCACGGCGAAGCGCTCGCCGGCCACGCCCTCGAAATAGGCTTCGCCGGCGATGGCGCCATAAAGCACGGTGTTGCCGACGATGATGTTCTCGGTCGGCTCGCGTTTCGTCGGCTTCGGTTGTCTGACCACGACGCGACCGCCGGAAAGTCCTTTGCCGACATAGTCGTTGCTGTCGCCCGTAAGCTCCAGACTGACGCCGCGCGCCAGGAAGGCGCCGAAGCTTTGGCCGGCCGTGCCTTCGAAGCGAACGACGATCGTGTCCTCCGGCAATCCGGCATGTCCGTGCCGGCGTGCCACTTCGCCCGACAGCATCGCGCCGACCGTGCGGTCGACATTCCGGATCTTGCGCTCCAAACGAACCGGCTGGCCGCTCTCGATGGCAGGTGCAGCCGCCTTGATCAGGTCATGATCGAGCTGCGTGTGCAGATTGTGGTTCTGCGCCTCGCAATGATGGATCGCCACGCCAGGCTTGGGCTCGATCATCTGCAGGACACGCGTCAGATCGATCCCCTTGGCTTTCCAGTGATGGAGCGCGCGCACCATATCGAGTTTGTCGACGCGGCCGGTCATGTCCTTGAGCGTACGGAAACCGAGCTTCGCCATGATCTCGCGCAGTTCCTCGGCGACGAAGAAGAAATAGTTGATGACGTGCTCGGGTTGACCCGTGAAGCGCTTGCGCAACACCGGGTCTTGCGTGGCGATGCCGACGGGACAGGTGTTGAGATGACATTTGCGCATCATGATGCAGCCTGATGCGATGAGCGGCGCGGTCGAGAAGCCGAACTCGTCGGCACCCAAGAGCGCGCCAATAGCGACGTCGCGGCCCGTGCGGATGCCGCCATCGACCTGGACCGCGATGCGCCCGCGCAGGCCGTTCAAGACCAGCGTCTGCTGGGTTTCGGCGAGGCCGATCTCCCAGGGACTGCCGGCATGCGTCAGAGACGTCAGCGGCGAGGCGCCGGTGCCGCCTTCGAAGCCGGAGATCGTGACATGGTCGGCGCGGCATTTGGCAACGCCGGCCGCCACCGTGCCGACACCGACTTCCGAAACCAGCTTCACGGAGATGCGCGCCTTGGAATTCGCGCATTTGAGGTCGCGGATGAGTTGGGCCAGGTCTTCGATGGAATAGATGTCGTGATGCGGCGGCGGCGAGATCAAACCCACGCCCGGCGTCGCATGGCGCACGCGCGCGATATTCTTGTCGACCTTGTAGCCGGGGAGCTGACCGCCCTCACCGGGCTTGGCGCCCTGCGCCATCTTGATCTGCAAGTCGTCGGCATTGACGAGATACTCCGTCGTCACGCCGAAGCGGCCGGATGCGACTTGCTTGATGCGCGAACGCATCGAATCGCCGTTGGGAAGCGGGACGTAGCGGTCGGATTCCTCGCCGCCCTCGCCCGTGTTCGAGCGTCCGCCGATGCGGTTCATCGCGACGGCGAGCATGGTGTGCGCCTCGCGCGAGATCGAGCCGAAGCTCATCGCGCCGGTCGCGAACCGTTTGACGATTTCGGCCGCGGGTTCGACCTCGGCGAGCGGGATCGGCTTCTCGGCGAACTTGAATTGCATCAGCCCGCGAAGGGTGAGGAGCCGCTCGCTCTGGTCGTTGATGGTCTTGGCGAACTGACGGTAGTCTTCGGGCAGGTTGCCGCGCACGGCGTGCTGCAGAGCGGACACCGATTCCGGCGTCCAGGCATGATCCTCGCCGCGCAGGCGGTAGGCATAATCGCCGCCGACATCGAGCATGGTGCGGTAGATCGGATTATCGCCATAGGCGTCGCGATGGCGGCGCACGCACTCCTCGGCGATTTCCTTGATGCCGATCCCCTCGATCATCGTCGCGGTGCCGGTAAAATATTTTTCCACGAAGGACGATGAAAGCCCGACCGCGTCGAAAATCTGCGCGCCGCAATAGGAGTGGTAGGTCGAGATCCCCATCTTGGCCATGACCTTGAGCAGGCCTTTGTTGATCGCCTTGATGTAGTTTTTCTGCACGTCGTGCGGCTTGAGACTGAGCCCGCTCTGGACGCGGATCTGTTCGAGGGTTTCGAATGCGAGATAGGGATTGATCGCTTCGGCGCCATAGCCGGCAAGCGCGCAGAAGTGATGCACTTCGCGCGCCTCGCCGGTTTCCAGCACCAAGCCCGTCTGCATGCGCAAGCCCAAGCGCACGAGATGATGGTGGACGGCTGCGGTGGCAAGGAGCGCAGGGATCGCGATGCGATCGGGCGAGACGGCGCGATCCGAAAGGATCAGGATGTTGGCATCGAGCAGGACGGCGTTTGTTGCGTCGCTGCAGACCCGCTCCACGGCGCGCTCCAGCCCCGTCGCACCTTCGGACGCATCCCAGGTGATATCGATGGTCGTGGTGCGGAAAGCGCCGTCGAGAACCGTCTCGATGCCGCGGATTTTCTCCAAGTCGGCGTTGGTCAGTACGGGTTGCGAAACTTCGAGACGTTTGTGCACGCCGGCGCGCCGACCATAGAGATTGGGCCTGGGACCAATCACCGACACCAATGACATCACCAGTTCCTCGCGGATTGAATCGATCGGCGGGTTGGTGACCTGGGCGAAGTTCTGCTTGAAATAATTGTAGAGCAGCCGCGACTTGTTCGAGAGCACGGCAAGCGGGGTGTCGGTGCCCATCGAGCCGACCGGGTCATCGCCCAGCTCGGACATGGGCTCGAGGAAGAACTGGATGTCTTCCTGCGTGTAGCCGAACGCCTGCTGGCGGTCGAGCAGCGCTGCGGCATCGTTTGCCGCGACCGCCTGTTCGTCGGGAAGATCGAGTTCTTCGAGCTTGAATTGCGTCTTCTTCAACCATTCGTCGTAAGGCTTGGCATCGGACAGCGTGCGCTTGATTTCCTCGTCCTCGATGATGCGGCCCTCTTCGAGATCGATGAGCAACATCTTGCCGGGCTGAAGCCGCCATTTCCGCACGATCTTTTCGTCGGGAATGGGAAGCACACCTGCCTCCGACGCCATGATGACGAGATCATCGTCGGTGACGATGAAGCGCGCCGGGCGAAGACCATTGCGATCGAGTGTGGCGCCGATCTGACGCCCATCGGTGAAGGCAATCGAAGCCGGACCATCCCATGGTTCGAGCAACGCCGCATGATATTCGTAGAAAGCACGGCGCGACGGATCCATATGCTTGTTGCCGGCCCAGGCTTCCGGAATGAGCATCATCACCGCATGTGCCAAGGGATAGCCGCCCGCCATCAGGAGTTCGAGTGCATTGTCGAGGCTCGCCGTGTCCGACTGGCCGTGCGGAATGAGCGGCCACATCTTGTCGAGGTCGGGACCCAGGAGATCGGATTCCATGGTGCGCCGGCGCGCATTCATCCAATTGACGTTGCCGCGGTGGGTGTTGATCTCGCCGTTGTGGGCGATGAAGCGATACGGATGCGCCAACCGCCACGACGGAAAGGTGTTGGTCGAAAAGCGCTGATGCACCAACGCAATCGCCGACTTGGTCAGCGGATTCTGGAGATCGAGATAGAAGCGGCCGACGTCGGGCGCGAGCAACAGGCCTTTGTAGACGACGGTGCGCGTCGAGAAGGACGGAATATAGAATTTCGCGATGCCGGGAAGCTTATGCTTCTTGGCGAGCGCGGCGAGCGGGTTCTGCGTCTGCTTTCTGATCGCAAGCAGCTTGCGCTCGAAGGTGTCCTGATCCTTCACCTGCGGGCCGTGTGCGATGATCGCTTGGCGGATCAGCGGCATTTGTTCGAGCACGATCTTGCCGAGCCCTGTGGGATCGGTCGGCACATCACGCCAGCCGATCAGGATCTGGCCTTCGTTCTTGATGAAGCGTTCGAACTGCTTGACGGTGATGTCGCGCGCCTTGGCTTCCGTCGGCAGGAAGCACATAGCGACGGCGTAATGACCCGGCTGCGGCAGGGTCACGCCGGCGCCTTGCGCCCAATCACGCAAAAGCGCGTCCGGAATCTGGATCAAACAGCCCGCGCCATCTCCTACGAGCGGGTCGGCGCCGACCGCACCGCGATGGTCGAGGTTGATAAGTATCTGAAGTCCTTGAGAAATTATGCCGTGTGACTTCTCGCCCTTGATATTGGCAACAAAGCCGACGCCGCACGAGTCATGCTCGTTGCGGGGGTCATAGAGACCCTGTTTCGCCGGTACACCAGACATCTGCGCGCACACCCAGACCCAAGTTTGAGCAATCAATGTGCTCAATCAGAGCCTAAGTAGACCATAAATTGCCGCATCTCCAAGTGCGAAATGCCGCGCTGCAGCAACATAGCTGTTGATCAGAGGGTGCAAGACGGGATCGGGGCTAGGTCTGGAAGGGCGGGCCCGCTTTGGCAGGTACACCTTTCAAACAAACGGCTTAGGTCCAAAGAAGACCTAAGCCGCGTACTCATGGTGGTTGCGGGGACAGGATTTGAACCTGTGACCTTCAGGTTATGAGCCTGACGAGCTACCGGGCTGCTCCACCCCGCGTCATGCGCTTCGCCGTTCGGCGAAAGGTGCGCGGATATAGGCCATAGGGTCTACCCTGTCCACCCCGTCATTCGTGCCGGAGCGAATCACGGTTACGTTCGCGCCATGGCGCCGACACGCGGTTTTTCATCCGACAAACTGAGCCTTACAGTCGCGTCCGGCTGCGTGGCCGGCTATGTCGGCTATCTCGCGCAGCTGCTTTTCTCGCACGGCTGGATCGTCGATGCGGGTGGACACCCACTTACGACCGACTTCATGTCGCTTTGGACCGCGGGCCATCTGACGCTCGAGGGTCAAGCAGCCTCAGCCTACGACCCTCACTTGCGTCATGCCGCACAACTGGCCGTGGTCGGTCATCCCTTTCACGGCTATTTCGACTTTGCCTATCCGCCGATCTTCCTGTTCGCCGTCGCTGCGTTGGCGATGCTGCCCTATGCGAGTGCATTCCTCGTCTGGGTTGGGCTGACGCTCGCGATCTACGTGGCGATGATCGCCGTGGTTGCGCGCTCGAATGCGGCCATCGTCTTTGCGCTCGCAGCGCCATGGAGCTTCGCCGTCGTCGAAGTCGGGCAGACCGGATTTCTGACGGCCGCATTGATCGGGACGGTGTTGTTGAACCTTGAACGCCGGGCGTTGATTGCCGGCGTGGCTCTCGCGCTTCTGGCATACAAGCCGCAATTCGGCTTGCTGTTTCCGATTGCGCTCGCGGCGGGCGGCTATTGGCGAGCGCTCGGCTGGGCTTTCCTTGCAGCCGCGATCACGTTCGCATTCTCAGGCGTTGTTTTTGGTTTCGAGATTTTTGCCGCATTTGCTCACCAGCTTCCCGCCTCTGCGGACGCATTGCTGCGACAAGGTGGAGTCGGCTTCAACAAACTACAGAGCATCTATGGCATCACGCGCTGGCTCGGCGGCCGTGACGGCGCAGGCTGGACAGCACAAGCCATCGTGACCGCAGGCGCGGCCATAACGGTCCTGGCCCTGTGGCGAAGCCAGGCGTCCTTCGCGTTGAAAGCGGCGGGACTTTGCGCCGCGACATTGCTGGCGACGCCTTATGTCTTTGCCTACGACCTTCCGCTGCTCGCCGTCGGTTTTGCCTTTCTGTTTCGCGAACGCCGCTTCGACGCTTTTGACATTCTTGGCGTCGTCGCGGCACTTGTATTCTTTCTCGCATTCGCTCTCTTTGCGGTTCCGCTTGCATTATTTTCGAGCGTGGCGCTCGCTGTCACGATCCTGCGCCGTCTTAGCGATCCGGGGAGATCGTCGTGAAGGACCCTGGCAAGACACCGGCCTTCAAGGCCGCGGACGGCAGCGTGCTCGCCTCAAGCATCGCGGAAACTGCCTATCTCCGGCTTGGTGGGATCGCGCAATGGGTGATGATCCGCGGCGAAAACGTCGCCAATCCCGTTTTGATCCTTTTGCACGGCGGGCCGGGGATGTCGGAAACGAGCTTCTTTCGTTACTTCAATTCAACCGTTCTCGAGAAGACCTTTACCGTCGTCTATTGGGATCAGCGCGGCGCGGGCAGATCGTTTTCAAGAGATACCCCGGAATCGTCGATGACCGTCGAGCGTTTCGTCGCCGATCTGGACGAACTCGTCGATGCCGTGTGCGCCAAACTCGGCAAGAAAAAGGTCGTGATCCTCGGTCACTCCTGGGGTTCGGCGCTGGGGACGCTCTATGCCGCGCGTCATCCCGACAAAGTTTCGGCTTACGTCGGGACTGGACAAACTGGCGATCTGCAAGCCAGCGAGCACCTATCTTATGCTTTCGTGCTGACAGAAGCGGAGCGGCGCAACAATCGCCGGGCGCTAAAACAGCTGCATGCCATAGGCGCGCCGCCCTACACGAGCAAGACGATCGGCATTCAACGGCGCTGGCTGATGCGCTTTGTGGGCCTGATGCGCGGCAAGAGCTCCTGGCAGGTTCTGCGCGCGGCGCGACAAGGTGATGGCGCGCTCGACGAACGGCCGCAGCTCTTTGGCTTTCGGCAAAGTCGTAACGATGCGCTCTTCACGCGAGTTGATTAACGAAGTCGCCAGATTGCGCAACATCGAGTGGCGATGTTCGCTGGTCCGGCCGAGTTTGCGATGTGCCTTTAAGTGTCGCATGACGGCTTACTGTTCCTCATCACCTTCGAAATCCGAAAGATCCGCGCCGTCGCGACCGCCGGTGCCGGGAATCGGATTGCCTTGTTC
>Ga0207674_10000583_pt1 | contig 48003 bp, 53 predicted proteins | sample KBSCornC72_FD_184303 | JGI IMG/M metagenome (GOLD analysis project Ga0207674, IMG submission 184303) | Corn rhizosphere microbial communities from Kellogg Biological Station, Michigan, USA - KBS Corn C7-2 (SPAdes) (version 2) | ecosystem: Host-associated > Plants > Roots > Rhizosphere > Soil ... | reverse complement strand
CTGCACGAAGAGCCTCTTCCATTCGACTGAATTGTCCGCGCCCAGGGTCGCGTCCTTGAGCCGGAAGAGCATTTCTGCCTCGCTCCGGCTGACCTTCGCCGGGCCGTCGCTCGCCGGAGCAAAGATCAGGCGGCGAAGCAGAGTGACCTCCGCGTCGTCGATCCGGCCGGGCGCGATATCGCCGCCTCGACGTGTCGGTCCTGAGCCCGTCAGCACGATCTGCTGGACTGCGGTCAATGCAAAGCGCTTCAGGGATTCCGGGACCGCTTCGGCCCTCTCGAACAACTTCACGATGAGCTCGAGCTCGGCGTAGCTGTCGATCTCGCCGTCGCGATTGAGATTGTACATCAACCAGTCGGCGTCGGCCTGAGTCACATAGCCGCGCGGCTGGCCCCGGCCGATCAGATAATCGCACATCGCCTCGACGAAGAAATCGCTCCAGTCGTTTGACGGAGAGGCGGCGTCATTGAGGTCGAAGAGCTGCGAAGCTTCGTCGGGCGAAATGGACCCGTCCGCCCAGACATAGCGGCGGAGCTTCAGGACTTCTTCGTCAGAGATCGGCTTGCGGTCGGATGCGCTGGTCATCCCATTTTGTTCGCATGCGTCGCCGCCCGGACGCCTGCCTTATCTGCCGCTTCAGCGGTCAGTCAGATCGATCGGCGATGAGAGTGCCATGTTGGTCGGAGCATATCCGGGATTGCAGACGTCCGTATCGCGGATCGCCAGACTGCTCATGTGGCGCGGTACCGTGCTTCAGCTTCGGTCCGGAAATGGGCCAACACCCTGCGCTTGTTTTCGCGCACGGCCCAATGGGCGAGCGGGAGAAAGTACTCCGTTGGGCCGATGCGCAGCGTGTGGTCCGTCGCAAGCGTCAACCGCGTTCGCCTGCCCGGCAAGGCCGCCAGCGTGAAGCGCGCGTAGCGCGTCGAGAAGTAGCCTTCGAGGTGCGGCGCGCGGACGGGGCCGAACGGATTGCTCTCGCGCATCATCGGGGGATCGCTGAGCACATCGAACCATAGTTCGCGCCCGGGTTTCCAGCGAGTGACGCGCTCGTAGGCGGTGCCGGTGGAGAATACGCCAAGGCGAACGGCGCCGACGCCCTGGCCCTGGATATGCCCGGCGACCGGATAAGCGAGACCCCAGTCGAAGGGCGCGGCAGGAGGGCTGTGGATCGTGCCCATGTGCACGATTGCCTGCCATACAGCGGCGGGCGGAGCGTCGACCTCAATCGAGCGCGTGTCACCGAACTCCGCAAGTGGCGGCGCGGCCGTTTCCGCCGCGAGAAGGAGCGGCAAGAGCGCTATCGTCGAAAACGCGGTTCCACTCGACACGCGCATTCGGGCGAGCCCCGAACCGAATGCCCCACCGATCAACGCGGCCAGCGCGGCCAGCGGATATGCGATCAGCAGGCAAACCAGGCCCTCGAGAGCGAAGCCGAACAGCACCGCGCTCGCCAGCACCAGGGCGTATTGCGCTACCATCAAAGGACGCGGATGGCCGTCGCGTTGCGCCAGATAAGAAGCGATGAGCCCAACAATGAAAGGGGATCCGACGAAAAGGGCGATGCCATACGACCCAAATGTCAGCGTGAGGAGGATTTCCGCACCGAAGGCAATTGCCAAACCCCACAAGGCGCCGCGCACCGCTGCGGTCGAGTCAGGAGCGGTCGGCGATGAATCCGACCGTGACAATGCGAGCCACAGGATGGCCGGCAATTGAAGCCAGGGAACGACGGCCAATGCAACGAACGAGCCGGGATCACCAGTCGCGACGGTGCGACGGAGGCTGAGCCATCCCAAGGCAGCGCTGCACAACAGGATCACCAGGCCCAGCAAGCTGCCCTCGACCCTGCCGAGCCAGGCCATCCATCCGATCCCGAACGCCCATGCTCCTTCGAGTGAACGCTGGGTCAGGCCCGGAATAAAGGCGGCGGCATATTCAAGGAGGAGCAGGGGAATGGCAGCAGCAAGATACGGCAAGCGATCGATCGGCCGAAGCGCGCGATCAGAAGTTCTGGGGCCCCCCGCCATCTTGCCGTGCGTACGCACCGCCTAGCCTCCCTGCAAGCTGCTGCCATTGCGGAACACATCGCGAACCCGCATATTCTTCATCCATGCCCGAACTCGTTATCCGGCGCGGGCTCGAGGAGCCCGACACCGCCTCTGCGTTCACGCCGCACCGCCCCGCGCGCCCCGAGAAGGCGGAAGGCGGCAAGCCGTTCGAGCTCGTTTCAGAATATGAACCCGCCGGCGACCAGCCCACTGCGATCCGCGAACTGGTCGAGGGCATTAGCGAGAATGGCGAGGCAAGCCAGGTGCTCCTCGGAGTCACCGGCTCGGGCAAGACGTTCACCATGGCCAAGGTGATCGAGACGCTTCAGCGCCCGGCGCTGGTGATCGCGCCCAACAAGATCCTCGCCGCGCAGCTCTATGGCGAGTTCAAGAGCTTCTTCCCGAACAACGCCGTCGAATATTTCGTCAGCTATTACGATTACTACCAGCCCGAGGCCTACGTCCCGCGCACCGACACCTACATCGAGAAGGAATCGAGCGTGAACGAGGCGATCGACCGAATGCGCCACTCGGCGACGCGGTCGCTGCTCGAGCGCGATGACGTGATCATCGTCGCATCGGTGAGCTGCCTCTACGGCATCGGCTCCGTTGAAACATATTCGGCGATGACCTTCAGCCTGAAGAAGGGCGCGTCGGAGGACCAGCGCGAGGTCATCCGCAAGCTGGTCGCGCTGCAATATCGCCGCAACGACCAAGCCTTCGCTCGGGGCAATTTCAGGGTCCGCGGAGACAGCCTCGAAATCTTCCCGTCGCACTATGAGGACATGGCCTGGCGTATCTCTTTCTTCGGCGACGAGATCGAGGACATCACCGAGTTCGACCCGCTGACCGGCAAGACCATCGCCAGCCTCGATTACATCAAGGTCTATGCGAACTCGCACTATGTGACGCCGGGCCCGACGCTCAAGCAGGCAATGGAAGCGATCAAGCATGAGCTCGCCGAGCGACTGAAGGAACTGACCGCGGAGGGGCGGCTCCTCGAAGCTCAACGGCTCGAGCAGCGCACCAATTTCGACCTCGAGATGATCGCGGCGACGGGAAGCTGCGCGGGCATCGAAAATTACTCGCGCTTCCTCACCGGACGCCTACCCGGCGAGCCGCCGCCGACCCTTTTCGAATATCTTCCCGACAACGCGCTTCTGTTCATCGACGAGAGCCACCAGACGGTGCCGCAGATCGGTGCGATGGCGCGCGGCGATCACCGCCGGAAAATCACGCTTGCCGAATATGGGTTCCGCCTGCCGAGCTGCATCGACAACCGGCCGCTCCGCTTCAACGAATGGGACGCGATGCGACCGCAGACGACATTCGTCTCGGCGACGCCCGGACCGTGGGAAATGAACGAGACGGGCGGTGTCTTTTCGGAACAGGTGATCCGCCCCACGGGGCTCATCGATCCGCCGGTCGAGATCAAGCCGGTCGAGGACCAGGTCGACGACCTCGTCCATGAGGCGAAGGAGACCGCGCGCAAGGGCTATCGCACTTTGGTCACGACTCTGACCAAGCGAATGGCGGAGGACCTCACCGAATATTTGCACGAGGCGGGCCTCAAGGTCCGCTACATGCACAGCGACGTCGAGACGCTGGAGCGCATCGAGCTCATCCGCGAGCTGCGGCTCGGCGTCTACGACGTGCTCGTCGGCATCAACCTGCTGCGCGAGGGCCTCGACATTCCGGAATGTGGGCTCGTCGCGATTCTCGACGCCGACAAGGAAGGCTTCCTTCGCTCCGAGACTTCGCTGATCCAGACGATCGGGCGAGCCGCGCGCAACGTCGACGGCCGCGTCATTCTCTATGCCGACACGGTGACGGGCTCGATCGAACGAGCGCTCAACGAGACCAATCGCCGGCGCGAAAAGCAGCTCGCCTATAACGAGGAGCATGGCATCACGCCGGAGAGCATCCGGCGCAACATCCATGACGTGCTCGCCCATCTCGCGACCCGCGACGGCGTGGTCGTCGACACTGGCGATGAGGAACGGCCGCATCTCGTCGGGCACAACCTCAAAGCCTATATCGGCGACCTCGAAGAGCGGATGCGCAAAGCCGCGGCCGACCTCGAGTTCGAGGAAGCTGCACGCCTTCGCGACGAGATCCGCCGCCTGGAGGAAGACGACCTCGGAATCCCGCACGACCAGCGCGTCGCGCCACGGCCTCTGGGCCATTCCAACGAGGGGAAGCCGGGGACTCGCAAGGGACGCTTCGGCAAGCAGAGCCGTACGCGATTTGGCGGGCGGCGGTAAGGGACACTCGCGCCGCCCTGTTCGTTTCAGCCGGATGCCTTCAAATGTCATCCGCCGCTTCGTCTACGATACCAACGCAAACGAACTGTGGGTCGAGTTCGTGACCGGGCGGCGCTATGTTTATGAAGAGGTGCCCGAAAGCGTCGCCGAGGCGCTGCGCCTGGCTTTTTCCAAAGGCATCTATTTCAACAGCCGGATCCGCGATCATTTCAAATATCGCGAGGTCACAAAAGATCGGGCCGAAACCGAATCTTAAAGGGCTTCCGCGACACTAAGACGCATGATCCCGATGAAGACCAGCACGATCTTCAAGAGTCGCTGGATGGCGCTCCTCTGGGCGGCCGGGATCATCTGGGTCGCTTATGATGTTGCCGGCTCGTCACCTCAGACGGACAACAATTCAGCGAACGCCGAGCAGCCGACGGACGTCACCGGTGCGCCGATCACCCAGGATGACGAGAAGAAGTTCGAGCAGGCGATGAACGGCCTCTAGGCCGCCTCGATCCGCTCTATATGCCATTGCCGCTGGGCCTCGGTTGAACCTGGCACGTCATTCACTCGCCGAAGGATGACATCGGTTTCCAGACGCGACGGCTCCCCGCTCTCCTGGTCATTATAGAAAATGGCTGGAACGGTTACGTAGATCGAGCCAGCGGCTCCTTCTTCGTCGCGCGGATTGCCGATCTCCAGATGCGTCGTCCAATTCCCCCTGATCCTCTTTTCAAAGGCGGCCGCCGCGCCGGCATTTCCCCAGAGCTTCCGCGCCTCCGCCCAGCGGCCCTCCTCGATCAGCGCACCATAATGTTGCACGACCTGGCCGGCTGCTTCGATGCTCTTCGGATCGATCGGGCCCTTGGGTTCGGGGAGCGAAGTCCGGGGAGAAGGCGCGGCTTCATTGGACACGGGCCGCAATGCCGGGGCCGGCTGGTCATTGGAAACCCGATTTTCGGTGGGCGGTACGGAGTTCTGCGCGGCCTGCTCCGGTGCCTTGCTGCAGGCGGCAAGCATCACGCCGAGGATCAACATCGCGCTCGCAGTCCGTCTCATGATGCCTCCCGGAAGTTCGGAACCGCACCCCTGGCGGCTCGTTTCGCAACAATAACAGGATAAACAGGGAGAGTTTCCATGGCCGATGATAACGGCACGGAGCGCGAACATACTACAATCGTCGAAACAGGCGGCGGCGGAGGCGGCGGCGGAGTGCTCGCCGTGGTCATTCTGATCATCGTCGTTCTGGTGCTGCTCTACGTTTTCCGCGGCTACATCGGACTCGGCGGACACAAGACCGAGATCAACGTTCCCAACTCGATCGACGTCAACGTCAATCATAGCTGACGGGCCCAACTGACACGAGCGGACGGGTTGCGAGTCCCCGCCTGCTCACGGGCGCGGTTCTTCTCCAGGGACCGCGCCCGTTTGAGTTTCTGAAGCCGACGCACTAACCGCCGTGCGCATGACCGATGCGCTCCGCTACATGACCGGTTTCGGCAGCCATTTCGAAACCGAGGCTGTCGACGGCGCTTTGCCGAAGGCGCGCAATTCACCTCAGCGCCCGGCCTTCGGACTCTACGCCGAGCAACTTTCCGGCAGCTCCTTCACATCGCCGCGGCACGAGAACCGGCGCAGCTGGCTCTACCGCATGCGGCCGACCGCGGATCACCGGCCATTCACGGCGTATGACGGTGCGCCTTTGCTCGGGGCGCCAGCTTCGGCAAAGCCGCTCGCTCCAAATCGCCTCCGCTGGGATCCGCCCGAGCTGCCGGCGGGCACGGACTTCGTCGATGGACTGGTGACCATGCTTCACGCGCGCCGGCCGGAGGATCTCGAAGGCTGTGCGCTGCATCTCTATCGTGCCGACAAAGCGATGACCGGCAGGGTCTTCGTCGACGCCGATGCGGAAATGGTGATTGTGCCGCAGGATGGCGCGATCGCGCTTGAGACCGAGCTCGGACGCCTCGACGTCGCGCCGGGCTCAATCGGGGTCATCCCGCGGGGCATGAAGTTTCGCGTGGCGGTAAGCGCCGCACGTTCGCGCGGCTATGTCGCCGAAAATTACGGTGCGCCGTTCCGCTTGCCGGAGCTCGGTCCGATCGGATCGAACGGGCTTGCCAATCCGCGCGATTTCGAGACGCCCGTCGCCTGGTATGAGGACAAGGACGAGCCCACGGAAGTCGTCCAGAAATCGCTGGGGCATCTCTGGACCACGACGCTCGACCATTCGCCGCTCGATGTCGTCGCCTGGCACGGCAATTTCGCGCCCTATCGCTACGATCTGTCGCGGTTCAACGTGATCGGAACGATCAGCTTCGACCATCCGGATCCCTCGATCTTCACGGTGCTGACGAGCCCCAGCAACGTGCCCGGACGCGCCAATGCGGATTTCGTGATCTTTCCGCCGCGATGGATGGTGGCAGAGGACACGTTCCGGCCGCCCTGGTTCCATCGCAACGTGATGAGCGAGGCGATGGGCCTGATCCATGGTGCCTATGATGCAAAGGCCGACGGCTTTGCTCCTGGCGGGTTGTCGCTCCATAATCTCATGAGCGGTCACGGGCCGGACGTCGAAAGCTGGAAGAAGGCCAGCCAGGCCGAGCTCAGGCCGGCCAAGATCGAAGGGTCGATGGCCTTCATGCTCGAAACCTGTTGGCCCTACCGGCCGACCGATTGGGCATTGGAGCGCGCGCAACCGGATTATGACCAGGCGTGGGCTGGTTTCCCGAAGGCCAAGCTGCCGTGACTGACCTAACCAATGACCCATCGTTGACGAGCTGGGTCGAGAGCGCCCCAGACAGCGACTTCCCGATCCAGAACCTGCCGCTCGGAATTTTCTCCGTTGGCCAGCGCCGCCGTCGACCGGGAGTCGCGATCGGCGATTTTGTTCTGGACCTCACCGGCATTGCCGACCTGCTCGACGAAGATTGGCGCACTGATCTCATGCAGCCGGTGCTCAACGCGTGGCTTGCCCGCGGCTCGTCGGCCCAACGCGACCTTCGCGAACGCCTGTCCGAATTACTCTCCGACGAGCGTTATCGCGACGATGTCGAATCCCAGCTTGTCGGCCAAAGCGAGGTCCGAATGCACGTGCCGTGCATCGTCGGCGACTACACGGACTTCTACGTCGGCATTCATCACGCGACCAATGTTGGGAAACAGTTCCGGCCCGACAATCCGCTGCTGCCCAACTATAAATATGTCCCAATCGGCTACCACGGCCGCGCAAGCTCGGTGCGATCCTCTGGGGAGCCGGTGGTCCGTCCGAAAGGGCAGCGAAGGGCGCCGGACGCGGAGATTCCGGAATATGGGCCCAGCCGCCGCCTCGATTATGAGCTCGAGATCGGAATTTGGGTTGGACGCGGCAACGAATTGGGTTCGCCGATTCCGATCGGCGAGGCAGCTGATCATATCGCCGGCTATTGTCTGCTGAACGATTGGTCTGCGCGCGACCTCCAGGCGTGGGAATATCAGCCGCTCGGGCCGTTCCTCGCAAAGAACTTCCTGACCAGCGTCAGCCCATGGGTGGTGAGCCCGCAGGCACTTTCGCCGTTCCGCAAGGCGATGCCGCCGCGGCCTTCTGGCGATCCCGCTCCGCTTCCGTATCTCGACGATCCCGCCGATCGCGAGTCGGGCGCCCTGCCCATCCAGCTCGAGGCCACTCTCACGACCGCCAAGATGCGCGCCGACGGTATTGCGCCGCATATCCTGTCTCGCGGCTCGGCCGATGCGGCGATGTACTGGAGCGCTGCGCAGATCGTCGCGCATCACAGCTCCAATGGCTGCAACCTTCAGCCGGGCGACCTGATCGGAACCGGAACGTTGTCGACCGACAGCGATGGCGGGCTCGGATCGCTGCTCGAAATCAGCCGCGGGGGGAAGCAGCCGATCGAGCTCGTGAGCGGCGAGACACGCACCTTCCTAGAGGATGGCGACGAGGTGACGCTCAAGGCCTGGTGCGAGCGCGATGGGACTCCGCGGATCGGCTTTGGCGAATGCGTCGGCCGAGTGACGGGTTCGCCCGCGTAACAATCCTTTCGCCCATGCAACGATAGGGCCGCTGCGGCGTTGCCCGCCTGTCCCACAAGGACGATACAAGAGGAGAGCGACATGCGAGTTATGTTGCTTGGTCTGGCGGTGCCGCTGGCCGCCACCATCACTGCCGTCGTTCCGGCACAGGCGCAAACCTTCGTCGACCCGGTCTTTGCTTCCCGGCCGGCCGTGCTCCCTAGCCCGACGAGCCCGTCGGGGCCGTTCGTCAGCGGCGACTTTCGACATCGTCACGGCGACCGGCACCATAGACGGAACGACGTGATCGCCGGCGGGTGGGGCTGGTACGATCCTGACTTCAATCGCAGCTGGGATTCGGACAGCTTCAACGACTGGTGGCACGACCGTCCGGACCGGGCCTATCCCAAATGGGTCTGGCACAACGACAATTGCGACAGGATGTTCTGGGCCGGCGGAGGCTGGCGCTGCAGCATGTAGGGCCGAAGCCGCGGCTTATTTCCGCGGCTTCACCTTCAACTCAGCGAAAATTCGCTTGGAATCGCAGGCCACGGTGACCGTCTCGATTGCTGCGCTGTCGGGGATCGTGAAACTCACGTCCCACCAATTGTCGACCGAGCGATAGCCCGTGACCTGCGCCATCGTCAGCCACAATTTGGCGTTGGTGCCGGAAATCTCCGGCTGGCCAAGGTCGCCCTTGTAACGCGGGTCTCCCATGTGGACGCGGCCCTTCACCGTAATGTCCCCGTTCGCTCCTCGCGCGGCGGTCCAATCCTTCTGTTCGTCCTTCTTGAAGAAGCAATAATGCTTGGGTTCGGGCTTGGCCGCAGCCGCCGCTGCTGCATTTGCGCCGGAATTGCGTTCGTCGGATGCCTTCTGCCCGCAGCCGCCGGTCAGAACCAATGCTCCGCAAAGCAAGAAAGTGGATGCCCGCATGAACCCCTCCTAATCTGCGGGCGAAGCTAGCGGAGGTCGCGCGACTTGCAACGGCTAGCGGTTCATTTCCTTCTCGGCTTCCTGGAACCAGCCCTTTTCGGCAGTGCCGAGTTCGTGAGCGGCGGTTCTGGCCTTATGCTGCGGCCAACTGCCCGGCCAGGCGGCGATGATGATGGCCACGGTAAGCACGAAAAGCGCGATGATGAGCACGAGAAAGGGAAGGGTGCTCAAGGAAAAACGCGGAGATTCCGGCTGCGTTCGAAGCCGCGGCTCACGCTGCCCGCGCGCCGTGCGGCGCCTCGCGAGCGCGGTGAAATAGGCGTCGATCCTGGTCCAGGCGGGCGCGTCCCGCTGCGTCTCGACTCGATGCTTGTCCACTCCACCGACCTAGGGCGCAGGGCGCCCGTTGCAATGTCGAGGGTTAGAATCCGCGACTAGCCGATCGGCTCGCCGCTCTGTTCCTGCTCGAACAGATCGGCGACGACGTCGCCGCGAGCCGTCAGCCGGACCGTGTCGCCTTCGACCTCGGCGACGAGGCCTTTCGGGATGTAGTGATGCTCATTTTCATGCCCGATTCCGCTGTCGGCGCGGATCATCTTGATCCGATTGCCTTCGATGCGATCGACGGTTCCGATCGGCGCGCCGTCCGCACCGATGATTTTCATATGTTCGCGGATCTCTTCAAAGCCGGCCATGGTGCCTCCTTTCGCTCGAGACTCCCAACGCATCGCCCGCGACATAGGGTGCATGCCGCGAGGCGCGCTTACGCCTGTTTCACGCACATGTCATCGGCGCGGGCCGGCGTTTGGATCGACCGCCGACTGCTGGCGGACCCATCTGATGAGCTCATCGAGCTGGATCGCCTGTTCCGTCGCGATCAACGCATCTTCGGCAGGAAGCCGGTCTTCGCCGGGGGCTTGAGCAGCGCGGGCGGCGGAACCGGGTAGGCCGGGCATTGGCGCGGCTCCGCCACGGCCGGGATCGGCTGGGGCGGCGGCATCCTGGCGGCGCAAGCCGGAAGCATGAGCGCGAACATCGGCAAGGCGAGCCTGAAATTCATTGGAAATCCTTTCGTTGATTGCGTCCTGCGCGGCCCGGGTTCGCTCGGCCGCGTCACGATCGGCAGCGCGAGCGACTTCGGCGGCGGCGCGGTAATTGGCCACGGTTTCGGCGAGGGCCGCCCGCTCGTCTCGATAGAGCTGTTCCAATTGCGCCGATTGCTTGCGCCAATGGCGCGTTTCGCCTTTCTGAAGGAGCAAGAGGCCAAGCAGCGCGAGCGAGGCGGCGAGCCCGGCAATTCCCTGCACGTTGAGGAATCGAAGGATCATTCGGGCGCTACTTCGCGGTCCGCCTCGAACAACGCGCCGTCGGGACTCGCACTGAGCTTCAATCGGCCGACGGGGCCGCCGGCCAGAAGACCGGCGATCACCACGATCATGGCGGCAATGAAGCCGGGCGACCAGCCGAATATGGTGACGATCGTATGCTCCTCGGCCTTCGACCAGCCGCCCCACATCAACAGTGTAATCGTCGCGATGGCGCATCCACCGCAGAACATGCCGGCGGCAGCGGCAAGCAGGCCGTAAACCAGGCGCTGACCTTCGGCGAAGGTGCCGGGAGGGGGCAAGCGTTTCATGATGGGAAAACCCTTTCGGAAATTGAGTTGAGACTATGTGGTGTGTGAGCGTCTATTATTTTTCACCAATACGGTTTGCTAGCCAGCCATAAAGGAATGCCTCATTGGCCGGTCGCCGCTCGGCAAGCCGGAGGTAGCGTTCGCCCTGGAGCGCCTCGAGCGCGCGCAGCAGCACGGTTTCGCCACTGTCTTTGCCGCGCCTCTCAAGAAAGGCGTCGAGAGCGGCGAGCGTCTGCTCGCCGATGCGGCCGTCAGGCACGAGATCCGAATAGTCGCTGCCGTTGCGGTTGAGTGCCGTGAGCGCTCTTTGGAGAAATGTCGCAGCGACCGCCGGCCCCATGTTCACGCCTGTGTCGAACAATTCGGCGGCGACTTTGGAAGAGCGCTTCGCGACTTCGTCGAAGCGCGGGCGGAACCAATAGAGCCTTTTGTAAATGGAGGCCGCATCTTCGCGCGGCAGCTCGCGCATCGACCCGGAATAGCCCTGGGCTCGGGCGACTGCCTCGGTAATCCCGAAGCAGGTCGGCCCACCCTTGTCCGCCGGATGGTTCACGTAGCCGCCTTCCCGCTCGATTAGCGCGTCGATCAGCTGTTTCACTCCAACGCCTTCTTCCAAATTACCTCTCCCGCTAGCTGATTCGCGCGGCGGATAACCAAATAGGCGTTATGTAGGAAAGTTGTTTGAACCTTAGTGCCGCGCTAGGCTGGCGGCATGACGTCACGATTCCTGTATGCGTTCGCAGCCCTTGGCCTCCTGCTGGCGGGACCCGCGACAGCGGCTCTCACTCCGGCCGAACAGAAAATGGTTGCCACCGTCGACGCGGAGCAGCCGCGCACCGTTTCGATGCTCGAGAAGTGGGTGAACCAAAACAGCGGGACGATGAACATTACCGGAGTCACCGCCGTCGGGCAGATGCTCCGCTCCGAACTGGAGCCGCTCGGCTTCAAGGTCGATTGGATTGACATGAAGGCCGCCGGCCGCGCCGGCCACATCGTTGCTCGGCATGTTGGGAGTCGAAAGGGCAAGAAGCTTCTGCTGATCGCTCATCTCGATACGGTGTTTGAGCCTGACTCGCCCTTCCAACGCTGGACGCCGGACGGGAATTGGGCGCACGGCCCGGGTTCGGGCGACGACAAGGGCGGCATGGCGGTGATCGTCGCGGCGCTTCGTGCAATGCAGGCCGCCGGCACGCTCAAGAACTCGAACATCACCGTGTTCCTGACCGGTGACGAGGAAGATGCGGGAAATCCGCTGACGATTTCACGCCGCGACCTGATCGCCGAGGGCAAGAAGGCCGACGTGGCGCTCGATTTCGAGGATCTGGCGGTTGAAGACGGCCCGACCGGTCCGGTCGACATGGGCTCGATCGCTAGGCGGAGCGCCGGCAGTTGGACTGTTACAGTGACCGGACACAGCGCCCATTCCGCCGGCGTCGGTGCGGGCAATTATGGAGCGATCTACGAGCTTGCGCGCATCATCGACGCATTTCGCCGCGAGCTTCCGGACGACAAGCTGACCTATAATGTCGGACTGATCGGCGGCGGCCAGACGGCGCAGCTCGACCAGGGCCGGATTCGTCTCGAAGCAACGGGCAAAACCAATATCATCGCCTCCACCGCGGTGGCGCGCGGCGATTTGCGTGCGATCAGCCCCGACCAGATCGAACGCACGCGCGACAGGATGCGCGCGATCGTGGCGCAATCACTGGCGGGTACGAAGGCCGAAATCAGCTTCGACGAGGATTCCTATCCGCCAATGCCGCCCACCGAAGGTAATCGCGCTCTGCTATCCCGGTTGAACGGCGTGAACCGCGACATGGGATTGCCGGAAATGGGGGAGCTCGATCCGGTCAAGCGCGGCGCTGGCGACATCAGTTTCGTCGCGGCGGACGTCGACGGACTTGTCGGGCTCGGGCCAGCAAGCGACGGTTCGCATACTGCCAACGAAAAGGTCGATATCCCATCGATCGCGAGGCAGGCAAAACGCGCCGCGATCCTGATGAGCCGGCTGGCTCGCGAGCATCGATGATCTGTCGTATCCGGGCCACAACGACCGGTTCTTGAAAGAATGGTGCAACCGGCAGCCCTATTCGTGGGTTAACTGCTGATTCCGGCGTGCGTATCACGCGAGGGCGGAGGGGACTGAGTGGCGAACATCAACGACGACGCATTCCGGCTGCTGGTCCAATCGGTCGTCGATTACGCCATTTTCATGCTGGATGCGGAAGGGCATGTCAGCAACTGGAACCCGGGTGCCGAGCGGATCAAGGGCTACAAACCCAGTGAAATCGTCGGCCAGCATTTCAGCCGGTTCTACACTGAAGAAGATCGAAAAAGGGGCGTTCCCAAGAAGGCGCTCGAGACGGCTCGAAAGACCGGAAAATATGAGGCTGAAGGATGGCGCGTGCGCAAGGACGGCACACGCTTCTGGGCGAGCGTCATCATCGATGCCGTTCGCGATGAGGCCGGCAATGTCATAGGCTTTGCCAAGGTCACTCGCGACATGACGGAGAAGAGGGAAGCGCAGTTGCGGCTGGAAGAATCCCGCGAACAGTTGTTCCGTGCCCAGAAAATGGAGGCACTTGGGCAGCTGACCGGCGGAATCGCCCACGACTTCAACAACCTTCTGACCGCGATCCTCGGCGCATCGGATCTCGCCCTGCGCAATATCCAGGATCGGCAAAAGCTTCGCCGAATGCTCGATGGAATCCGCAATTCGGCCCAGCGCGGAGCGAGCCTCACCAAGCAATTGCTCGCCTTTGCGCGGGCGCAGCCGCTCGAGATCAAGGCCATCGACCTCAAGGAATTCCTCGGCTCGGCGACGACGCTCATGCGTCCGTCACTCAAGCCGGGGATCGAAGTCATTATCGAACTGTCCGACCAGCTGTGGAACGTGGACGCCGATGCAGGCGCGCTGGAACTGGCCCTGCTCAACCTGGCATTCAACGCCCGTGACGCAATGCCCGAGGGTGGGACGCTGAAGCTGAGCGCCACGAACCACATGCTCGAGGGCGACCCGGAGGGGCTTCGCGGCGAACATGTTGCTCTCCGCGTGAGCGACACCGGCGAGGGAATGTCGCCGGAAACGATGGAGCGGGTGTTCGAGCCCTTCTTCACGACCAAGGCTTTCGGCGAAGGCACCGGCCTTGGGCTCAGCCAGGTGTTCGGCTTCGCCAAGCAGATCGGCGGTGCGATCACGGTCGAATCGGAATTGGGAAAGGGATCAACCTTCACGCTTTACCTGCCGGCCAGCAGGGGTCCGAACGCGGCCGAAGCAAACGGCAAACATGCGCTTGGGCGCGTGCTGATCGTCGAGGATGACGATCTGGTCGCGGAGCTTGCCGCCGGGATGTTGTCCGAGCTCGGCTTTGAAACGATCATCGCTCACAGCGCGAAAGAGGCACTCGACCGGCTGGCGAGAGGGCCGAAGCCCAAGCTGATCTTCTCCGACATAATCATGCCCGGCGGAATCAGCGGACTCGAGCTCGCTGCGCGGATTCGCAACCGCTTCCCCGAGCTGCCAATCCTCCTGACGACCGGCTACAGCGAAGAGGTCGGGGCCGCGCATGGATTCCCCGTCCTGCAGAAGCCCTATGAGCTGGAATCGCTCGCGGGCGCTCTCCAGAAAGTCCTGAAGCGCGAGCTCATAGTGAATTGATCGACACCGCTTGACTCCCCTGCCCGAATGACGGCCCATTCGTCTTGCCGCTGGTCCGGCGGCCGACCAGGAGGGGGAAATGCAAGACAGTGTTGCCGCTCGGACGCCCGCGCATCTGTGGGTCGTCGGAATCCTTTCGCTGCTGTGGAACCTGTTCGGTGGGTACGACTATCTCATGACCCGCCTTCACAATGCCGATTATGTGAAGAGCTCGATGCCGGGCACGGATCCGGCAACCGTGTTCGCCTACATCGACGGAATGCCGATGATCGCCCAGATCGGCTGGGGCCTCGGTGTCTGGTGCGCGCTTCTTGGCTCGGTGCTGCTTCTTCTGCGCAGCCGCTGGGCGATGTGGGCCTTCGCAATATCGCTGGTTGGAATGGCTCTGAGCTTCGGAACAATGGCCATGGGGCCGCCGATGCCCGGATCCGAGCAAGCCGGCATGATGAAATATATGCCTGTCGTCATCGTTTTGCTTGGCCTCGCGCAATTCTATTATGCGTGGCGCCAGCAGAAGAACGGCGTTCTGCGCTAACCTTACCGTGACGGCGCGGGCCCGGTGCTCGCGCCGCACCCGTCCAGGATCGACATGAAGCCCGACCGCCTCAATGCGCTCACCGACGGCGTCATCGCGATCGTGCTCACGATCATGGTGCTCGAGCTCAAGTTTCCGGCCGAGCCGACGCTGAGCGCCGTCGTCGCGGTCCTTCCGCTGCTGGCGGCCTATCTACTCGCCTTCGTCAACGTCGCGATCTTCTGGAATAATCATCATCACATGATGCAGTCAGCGCGCAGGGTGACGGGCGCGGTTCTGTGGGCGAACCACTCGCTCCTCTTCTGCCTGACCCTGTTCCCGTTGATGATCCGTTGGATCGATGAAGCCGGCGTGACGGCCTGGCCCGTCGCGTCATTCGGCCTGGTGCTCGTCGGATCGGCCATCACCTACCAGTTCCTGGAACGGGCGCTGATCCGAGCCGAAGGTGAAGAGTCGGCGGTGAAGCGCGCGCTCGGAGCGGGAATGAAAGAATGGATCAGCTTTGCGGCCTACGTCGCGGCGATCCCGCTTGCATTCGTCTCGCCGTACATCTCGGTTGCGATCTACGTGGGCGTTTCGATCATCTGGGTCATTCCGGACCGGCGGTTCGAACACGCCTAGTTGCAGGCCCCCAAGCGCCTTCCCACATCGCGGCGATGGAAAGCTATCACGGAACAACCATCCTCGGGGTGAAGAAGGGCGGCAAGACCGTTGTCGCGGGCGACGGCCAGGTGTCGCTCGGAAATACGGTCATCAAGCCCAATGCGAAGAAGGTCCGCCGCCTGGGCGCAGACGGAACGGTCATCGGCGGTTTCGCCGGAGCGACGGCGGATGCCTTCACATTATTCGAGCGGCTGGAGAAGAAGCTCGAGCAATATAACGGCCAGCTGCTGCGCTCCGCGGTCGAGCTCGCCAAGGACTGGCGGACGGATAAATATCTCCGGAACTTGGAAGCGATGATGATCGTCGCCGACGCCGAGCAGATGCTGATCCTCACCGGCAATGGCGACGTGCTCGAGCCCGAAGGCGGAATCGCGGCGATCGGATCAGGCGGAAATTACGCGCTGGCAGCGGCGCGGGCACTCGCCGATTACGAGCAGGACCCGGAAGTGCTCGCTCGAAGGGCGATGCAGATCGCTGCGGAGGTCTGTGTGTTCACGAACGACCGGCTGACGGTGGAGACCGTCGGCGAGTAGATTCCCGCTTTCGCGCGAATGACGAGTTGCTAGTGTCGCGCGGTGTTTCTTGACCGCCGATCATTCGCTGCCGGCTCCGCCGCTTTGCTGTCCGGTTGCGCCGGCGCCGGTGCGCGGCCCCGGACATTCGCCGACTGTACCCCGCTTAGCCCAGTCAAAGTCGATGCGAGCCGGATCATCCGTACCGTCGCCGGCTTGCGGCCATATCGCCGCACCGGATTCGTCGTGCGCGCCGAGGCGCTCGGCGAGAAGCGCCTGGTGCATAATTACGGTCACGGCGGCGGAGGGATCACACTCAGCTGGGGAAGCTCGAAGCTTGCGACCGAACTGGGGCTGCAAGGCCATAGCGGACCCGTAGCCGTCATCGGCGCAGGAGTGATGGGGCTGTCGACCGCGCGACTGGCGCAGGAGGCCGGTTTCCCGGTCACGATCTACACCGCCGCTCTGCCGCCGGACACGACCTCGAACATCGCCGGGGGGCAATTCCATCCCTTCGCGGTATTCCATCCGGGCGACGCTACGCCTGAGTTCATGGCGCAATATGCAAGGGCGACGGACTATAGCTGGCGCCGCTTCCAGATCATGGTCGGCGACGATTACGGCATTCGCTGGCTGCCGACCTACGTCGCGGGAGACCAGCTGCAGGAACAGCTGCTGCCGACCTTCCCGCCGGTGAACCGCCATCTTACCTCGCGCGAGCATCCATTCCCGCTCGACGCAGTGGTCCAGTACGACACGATGTACGTCGAGACGGGGCGCTATCTTCGACAGATGGAGCGCGACGTGCGCCTTGCCGGCGGAAAGATCGAAATTCGCAGATTCGCTGCGCCCGCGGACATCGCAGCGTTGCCTGAGGGCCTGGTTTTCAACTGCACGGGCCTTGGGAGCCGCGACCTGTTCGGCGATACCGAATTGCGCCCGGCGCGAGGGCAGCTCGCGATTCTCGAGCCGCAGCCGGAGGTTCGCTACGCCGCGCTCGGCGATTTCGGCTACATGTTCCCGCGGGCCGACGGGATATTGCTCGGAGGGACGTTCGAGCTCGACGAATTCGATCCAACGCCCCAGCCCGCCGACATCGCTCGAATCATCGAATTGCAGAAGCGCTTCTTCGACGGCTTCCGGTGCACCGCTTGAAGTGATTGTCGGCGCTTCCGACATACTCACTCGAGATGAACTATCATTCCCCCATTCCCCAGGGCGGGGAGCAAGCCGAAGTGCTGAAAGACAAGCTCACACCCAAGGCGATCGTCACGGCGCTCAATGACCATATCATCGGGCAGGATGACGCGAAGCGCGCCGTCGCGGTGGCGCTCCGCAACCGCTGGCGCCGCCAGCAGCTCAGCCCCGAGCTTCGCGATGAAGTCACGCCCAAGAATATCCTGATGATCGGACCGACGGGCTGCGGGAAGACGGAAATCAGCCGGCGCCTGGCCAAGCTCGCCGATGCTCCGTTCGTAAAGGTCGAAGCGACCAAGTTCACCGAGGTCGGCTATGTCGGCCGCGACGTCGAACAGATCGCTCGCGACCTGGTCGAGGAAGCCGTGCGGCTCGAGCGTGACCGGCGCCGGGCGAAGGTCCGCGCCGGGGCCGAGGAAGCCGCCATGGACCGGCTCCTCGATGCGCTGACCGGAAAGGGCTCGAGCGAGGCGACGCGGCAAAGCTTCCGTCAGCGGTTCGCGGACGGCAGCCTCAACGCGGCCGAGGTCGAGATCGAAGTGGACGAGACGCCGGCCATGCCATTCGAAATTCCGGGAATGGGCGCGCAGGTGTTCGATCTTCGGTCCATGATGGGCAAGCTCGGCGGCCAGCAGCCTCGTGCGCGGCGCAAGCTCAAGGTGCCCGACGCGTTCGCGCGCCTGACGGAGGAGGAAGCCGACAAGCGGATCGACCCCGACGACATCAACCGGGTCGCGCTGGCCGACGCGGAGGCGAACGGCATCGTCTTCCTCGATGAGATCGACAAGATCGCGGTCAGTGATGTGCGCGGCGGATCGATCAGTCGCGAGGGCGTCCAGCGCGACCTGTTGCCGCTGATCGAAGGAACGACCGTTGCGACCAAATATGGTCCGCTGAAAACGGACCACATCCTGTTCATCGCCAGCGGCGCCTTTCACATCGCGAAGCCCGCCGACCTGCTGCCCGAACTTCAGGGACGCTTGCCGATCCGGGTCGAGCTGAAGGCTCTGACGCAGCAGGATTTCGTCCGCATCCTGTCAGCGACGCGCGCGAGCCTGACCGAGCAATATCAGGCTTTGCTTGGGACCGAGGGCGTCGCCGTGCAGTTCTCCGAAGACGGAATCGAGGCGCTTGCGCGCATCGCGGCCGAGGTCAACGAAGCCGTCGAAAATATCGGCGCTCGGCGACTGCAGACGGTCATGGAGAAATTGCTCGAGGAGGTGAGCTTCGATGCGGAGAATCGCCGCGGCGAAACGCTTGTCGTCGATGCGGAGTTTGTCGAGGAGCAGCTCGCCGGGATTGCACGTAACGCCGACCTCAGCCGCTACGTGCTCTAAGAGGGACAGTCCCTAGGCAGGGACAGTCCCTTCGACTTTCCGATATCGCCAGACGAGGCCGCTCACGAACGGCGGCCAAACGCTTGTTCTGACGCCGGCGAGCCGAAGCCAGCGCGAGACCCAGCTGTTGCAGGTCCGGAATGCGCTTTCCCTGCCGACGGCCCAATAGAAAGCATCGCAACAGCCATAGCCGGGATGCGGGATGTGGAGCGGACGTCCGTTCGCATTGAGTGCGAAATCGGAGCGAATTGCCGCCCACAGACGCCGATATTCCTCCGGCCTCAGGCGAATTTGGCGCACCGCATAATCGGGCCCGGCCACATATTCGACGTGCATCACACGCTTGCCGCCGACCAGCGCCGACCAGATCGTCCGCGGAGTGACGTCCCACCAGGTCGGCGTGTTGAGATAGATGCGTTCTTCGCCGGAGCCGAATGCGATCCAATCCTGACGGCTGGCCTGAGCGAAGTCCCCTGCCGGGAAGAGCGGCGCCCAATCGAGACCCTCCGCGTTCACCGGCATGATGATGTCGGCGTGGATTCCATTGTCGGCGAGGTAGACGGTCGTGCCTTGCTTCGGCTCGTTCCAGTTGCGGTTCACGGGGACCAGCGAACCAATGAGCGCGGCGAGCAGATAGGCGGCTGGAATCGCCAGAAGCAGAGTCAAAGCCCGTCCGACCCACCTGCCCGATTTTCCTCTTCGCCTTCGGCGCCTCTTCACCGCGGATGGCCCGGCTCGACAATGATCGCGGTGTCAAGAAATGGACGAGACGCGATCCGCTCCTGCGCAGCTTCGTCCATGAGCCAGCGTTCGAGCCTCCCGATCTTCTCCGTCACCCGCCGAACCGCCGGGTAGGTCAGCCAAAATGCCCGACCGTCTCCGACCACAAGATCATGGGCCGGAACGAGCCTTCCCGCCTCGATTTCCCGGCGGAACAGGATCGGCGACCCAATCGTCACTCCATGGCCGGCAATGGCGGCGACAGCGTCGAGATGCTCGTCGGCCAGCTGGAGGCCGAACTTGCCCGGAGCCGCCTTTCCCAATGCGTGATACCAGAGCTCCCACCAATCGGGGCGGCCGAGCAATGGCAGCGTGCCGCCGGTCTCCTTGAATCGGCCGACGACGTCGGGCGCGCAGAGTGGCATGAACAGGCTTGGGAAAAGCCAGAGCGATTTGAGTCCCGGCCAGCTGCCATGGCCGTTGCGGATCGCCGCATCGAAGCGACCGTTGCTGAGGTCTTGCGCTTCCGCCGACAGGTCCAACTCGATCTCCAATCCGTCGTAGAGATCACGAAGACGGCCCAGACGAGGTGTCAGCCAACTCACGCCGAAGGTGGGAAGGGCGGTGATCGAAAGATGCGCGGCATCGATCGCCGGGCCGCGAATGAAGCTCGTCCTCAGAAGCTCGAACGCGCCGATCGTCTCGTGGGCAATGGCTTCTCCCGCCCTGCTGAGCTCGACCCGATGCGGAAAGCGCCGGAACAAGGTCAGGTGCATTGCCCGCTCCAGCTGGCGCACATGATAGCTGACCGATGCGGATGACGTTCCAAGTTCGCGGGCCGCGGCGGCGAAGCTTCCATGACGCGCAGCCGCCTCGAACGCGCTGATGGCCGAAAGAGAAGGGAGTCGCGCGCGGTCGAGCATAAGTCAGGCTTAGTCTCTAACAGCGAATTTGGAGTGGTGCACCGTTTCGTTTGGGGCGAGCTTTCCAGCGAACCTCAAGCATGGGAGCGACCTGTGAACGCCCTCCTATCGATCCTTGCCGCATTTGCTTGCGCCCCAATCGTCGCCGCGCTCGCCCTCGTCGTTCCCAGCGTCGCGGAGGCGCAGACGACGTCCGGCGCGCCCATTGAGGCTCAGTCGCCGGTCCACGATGGCGCACATGATTTCGATTTCGTGATCGGGCGGTGGAAAGCGCACCTGCGACGACTGCCCGACCGTCTTGTCGGATCGACTCGCTGGATCGACTATTACGGGACCTCGGATCACCGAAAGCTGCTGGGCAGCAATGCAAATCTCGAGGAGTTCGACGTCCGCGCCGCTGACGGGCAACGCATCAAGGCCGAAACGCTGAGGCTTTACAATCCCGACACTCGGCAATGGTCGATCTACCTGCTCGACCTCGAACGGGGAACGTTGACGGGACCCCCGACCGTCGGCGCCTTCGAAGGCAATCGCGGGATCCTCTACGACCGCGAAGATTGGAAAGGCCGGCCGATCATCGTCCGCTACATGTGGTTCAACATTTCGCCCCGGGCGGCGCGCATGGAGCAGGCTTTCTCGGCGGATGAGGGCAAGAGCTGGGAGACTAACTGGATCTGCGAGCTCAGCCGCTGACCGCCGCCAGACGGGAAACATTCGTCCGCATCATAGTTTCGACTTCCTGGTTCGGCTGAGGACGGCAAGGCCGCCGCTCAGCCGAGCTTGCCTTGGATGTTAGGGCTGCCTAGATGCCCCAGCCAGTCGGGGCGTAGCGCAGCCTGGTAGCGCATCACACTGGGGGTGTGGAGGTCGCTGGTTCGAATCCAGTCGCCCCGACCATCCTCTCAATAGGAAGTCGAATCACCGGAATGGCCAATCCCACGCTCTTGATGCAGCAAACCGCGGCACAGCCGAACGGGGTCGCGGCGTTCCTGTTCCAGACTTTCCCGTTCATCGCGGTCTTCTTCGTTTTCTACCTGTTGTGGATCCGTCCCCAGCAGCGGCGGGTCAAGGAGCATCAGGCCACGATCGCCGCGGTCAAGAAAGGCGATGCGGTGATCACCGCCGGAGGCATATTCGGCAAGGTGACCAAGGTCAGCGATGAGGAAGCCGAGATTGAGATCGCCAACGGTGTACGGGTACGGGTGGTGAAGTCGACGTTGACCAATGTGCTCAGCGGCCAGACCAAGCCCGCCAACGACTGAGGTCTTAAAAGAGTGCTCGAATTCCCGCGCTGGAAGGTCTGGATCGTCTCGCTGGTCGTGGCGCTTGGAGTCCTGTTTTCCATCCCAAGCCTGATCGCGGGCACGACGCTTGCCAGCCGCTGGCCGTCCTGGCTGCCGCATGAAAAGATCAGCCTTGGCCTCGACCTCGCAGGCGGAAGCCATCTGCTGCTCGAGGCTGACGCAAACGATGCGCTGAAACAGCGTCTGCAGGCGAAAGAGGACGAAGTTTCGACCGAACTTCGCCGCGATCCGCGAATCGAGATTGGCGACATTTCAACCGCTGGCGGCCGCCTGTCCTTCCTGGTTCGCGATCCGACCCAGGTCGACGCGGCGGTCGAGCGCCTTCGCAAGCTCAGCCAGCCCCTGGCGCTGACCGGGAATCGCGATTGGGACGTTCAGGTCGTGGACCAGACGCGTGTCGTGCTCATCCCGACACCGGGCGGGACGGTCAAGGCGCTGAAGGATGCCATGAGCGTCGCCCGGGACGTGGTGCGCCGCCGAATCGATCCAGGCGGAACGAAGGAAATCACTGTCATTACAGAAGGCGCGGACCGGATCCTCGTCCAGGTTCCGGGCGTCGAGAACCCCGAGCAGCTCAAGAAACTGATCGGTCAGACGGCGCGCCTTGAATTCAAGCTCGTCGACATGGAGGCCAACCCGGCGGACGTTCAGCAGGGCCGCGCGCCTCCGGGGAGCCAGGTGCTGCCGATGGCGGACGGATCGGGTGCGATCGCGGTGAAGCGGCGAGTCATGGTCTCGGGCGATCAGCTGACCAAGGCTTCGCAGGGCTTCGACCAGGACGGCCGGCCCGACATCAATATCGTTTTCGACACCGCGGGCGCTCGCCGCTTCGGGCGAGTGACGCAGGAGAATGTCGGAAAACCGTTCGCGATCATCCTTGACGACAAGGTCCTATCGGCGCCGAACATCAACGAGCCGATCCTGGGCGGTCAGGCGCAGATCACCGGAAGCTTCACGGTCCAGAGCGCAAACGACCTCGCGGTCGCGCTGGCCTCAGGCAAACTGCCGGTGAAATTGAACGTGATCGAGGAGCGCACGGTCGGGCCCGACCTCGGCAAGGATTCAATTCACAAGGGCGTGATCGCGAGCGTGATCGGAACGGTCGGCGTCATGATCTTCATGCTGATCACGTACGGGCGCTTCGGGGTCTATGCGAACATCGCGCTGATCGTGAACGCCTTCCTGATCCTTGCGGTCATGGCGATCTTCAACGCGACGCTGACTCTGCCCGGAATCGCCGGCTTCATCCTGACCATCGGCGCCGCCGTCGACGCCAACGTGCTGATCAACGAGCGAATACGCGAGGAAATCCGACGAGGACGAAGGCTGATCGACGCCGTCGAGACGGGCTATCGCGAAGCTTTCAGGGCGATCTTCGACGCTAACGTGACGCACGTGATCTCGGCGGCGATCATGGCCTATTTCGGCTCCGGCCCGGTGCGCGGGTTCGCCGTCGTTCTGATGATCGGCGTCGTCACGTCCGTTTTCACCGCCGTCTATTTCACCCGAATGCTGGTCGCGCTGTGGATCCGTCGGACCCGCCCGCGCGCATTGCATATCTGAGGACGCCATGAAGCTTTTGAAGCTCGTTCCCGAGAACACCAACGTGGACTTCATGCGGTGGCGCAACCTCGCGGTCGTCCTGTCGAGCCTGCTGACGATCGCGTCGCTCGCGTTCACGGCCTATCGCGGGCTCAACCTGGGAGTCGATTTTGTCGGCGGGCAGATGATCCGCGTGACCTTCGCCCAGCCGATCGACGTCGAGCAACTTCGCGGCCGGGTCCTCGGTCTGCACCTCGGCGAGGCGAGCATCCAGGAATTTGGCGGCCCCAAGAGCTACCAGATCCGCCTGCCCAAGCCCGAAGGCGGGGACGCAGCCGCCAACGCCGCCGCCACGCAAGTCAAGCAGCTCGTCACCGCCAGCTATCCAGGGGCTCGGGTCGATTCGGTCGAGACCGTCTCCGGCAAGGTCAGCGAGGAGCTGGCGGATGACGGAGCGAAGGCGATCGGCCTCGCGATGCTGGGGATCGCCGTCTACATCTGGTTTCGCTTCGAATGGCAATTCGGGGTCGGGGCGCTCTTGACGCTCGCCCACGACGTTTCGATGACGCTCGGCTTTTTCGCGTTCACGCGATTGCAGGTCGACCTCAATGTCGTGGCGGCGATCCTGACGATCGTGGGTTATTCGCTCAATGACACGGTCGTGATTTACGACCGAATACGCGAGGACCTTCGGAAATACCGCAAGATGGCGATTCTTCCGCTCCTGAACCTGTCGCTGAACGAGACTCTGGCGCGAACAGTCGTCACGTCGCTGACCGTGCTGATCGCCCTCGGCGTGCTGATGGCGATCGGTCCGGAGGTCATATTCGGCCTGGCGATCGCGATCTTCCTCGGCGTTTTGATCGGGACTTACTCGTCGATCTATATTTCGGCGCCGGTCCTGGTGTGGCTGAAGGTGACCCCCGACAGCTTCCTCAAGACCGACGAGGAAGAAAAGGCGGGGACTCAGCCCGCCTGAAATTCCGTTCAGCAACGGCCAAGGTTGGCGGCTCCATGCCAAGCTTGGCCTGCTCAATGCCCCACGCTAATGAGGACCCATGCCCAAGCTGACCCGTAACGCCGTCCTGCTGCTGGCCTGTGCCGCGATCCTCCCCGCCGGCGGATGCGCTCGCAACCGCACCAAGGGCGACACCAACTACATCGCCCGCGACGTGAACACGCTTTACGCCGCGGCGAAGCGGACGATGGACCAGCGGGACTATGAACAGGCCGCGAAGCTGTTCGACGAGGTCGAGCGCCAGCATCCTTATTCGGTCTGGGCCCGCCGCGCGCAGGTGATGAGCGCTTTCAATTATTACCTCGCAGAGAAATACCCCGACGCGATCAGCTCGGCGCAGCGCTTCCTGACGATCCACCCGGGCAACACCGAGGCGCCCTACGCCCACTATCTCATTGCGATGAGCTATTATCAGCAGATCGCGGACGTGACTCGCGACCAGGCGATCACCCAGCAGGCGTCCGACGCGTTCGGCGAGCTGATCCGCCGCTATCCCGAGAGCCGTTATGCCGCCGACGCGCGCCTGAAGCTCGACCTTATCAACGATCACCTCGCCGGCAAGGAAATGGAGATCGGTCGCTTCTACCAGCGTTCGGGCAACTGGCTCGCGGCGACGTACCGTTTCCGCAACGTCGTCGACAATTACCAGACGTCGAGCCATGCCCCGGAAGCGCTGGAGCGGCTGGTCGAGACCTATCTTGCCCTGGGAATCCCCGAAGAAGCGAAGAAGTCGGCCGCCGTGCTCGGGCGCAACTACCCCGACACTTATTGGTATCGGCAATCTTTGCGCCTGCTCATCAAGGAGCAGGGGCAGACTCAGCGGCGGACGGCTTCCCGCACGTGAGCCCAACCGGGAGGTCTCGGCCTGAATGCTGAGGCAGCTCGCCATCCACAATGTGGTGCTCGTCGAACGGCTCGACCTTGAGTTCGAGCCGGGCCTCGGCGTGCTGACTGGCGAGACCGGCGCCGGAAAATCGATCCTCCTCGATGCGCTCGGCCTGGCATTGGGATCGCGGGCGGACAGCTCGCTCGTCCGGAGCGGCGAAGATGGCGCGGCCGTCTCGGCTGAGCTCGAGCTGCCGAGCGCGCATCGCGCCTTCGATCTGCTGCGCGAACAGGGCATCGATGTCGACGCCGGCGAACCTTTAATCGTTCGGCGGACGCTTAAGAGCGATGGCGGAAGCCGGGCTTTCATCGGCGCGGCGGCGGTCCCGGCCGGCGTGCTTCGGGACCTCGGCAGCCAGGCGGTCGAGGTCCACGGCCAGCACGACGATCGCGGGCTGCTCAATCCAAGAGGTCATCGGGCCTTGCTCGATGCGTTCGGCAGGATCGACACCGGCGCGGTCGCCAATGCCTGGGCCGAAGCCACGCGGATCGAAGCCGAACTCGGGCAAGCGCGGGTGGATGCGGCGGCTGCCGAACGGGACCGCGAATATCTCGAACATTCGGTGTTGGAGATCGAAGCATTGTCTCCCGAAGCCGGCGAAGAAACACGCCTGGCCGAGGAACGGGCGGCGATGCAGGCAGGGCTGAAGGCAGGGGAGTCGCTGACGGGGCTAGACGAATTGCTTGGGGGATCGGAGGGCGCGCTGGCCGCCTTGCGCCAGGCGGCGCGGCGGATTGAGCGCGGAGCCGCCGATCATCCCTTGCTTGGCGAGGCGCTCGCCTCGCTCGATCGGGCGGTGATCGAAGCCAGTGAAGCCGAGGAGAAAATCGAACGGGCGGCCGAGGCCTTGGCGTTCGACCCGGCGCGCCTCGAGCTGGTGGAATCGCGCTTGTTCGACATTCGCGCCCTTGCCCGGAAACACCGGGTCGAGGCGGACGCGCTCGCCGCTTTGGGCGAGCAGATGCGCGAGCACCTCGCGGCGATCCAGGCTGGAGGCGAGCGGATCGCTGAGCTGGATAAGCGACTGGTCGAGGCGCGCGAGAGCTATGCGAGGGCCGCCAAAGCATCGAGCGAACAACGGCACCAGGCCGCCGCGCGGCTCGATGCGGCGGTGGCGAACGAACTCCATCCGCTGAAACTGGATGCGGCCAGGTTCCGCACCAGCATATGCGAAACGGAACCGGGTGCGGCGGGAACCGACCGGGTCGAGTTCGAAGTTTCGACCAACCCCGGCGCACCCTTCGGGCCGCTGACGCGCATCGCATCAGGCGGCGAGCTGTCGCGCTTCATCCTCGCGCTGAAAGTGGCGCTGGCCGAGGCCGGAAGCGCGGCGACGATGATCTTCGACGAGGTCGATCGCGGGGTCGGCGGGGCCGTCGCAAGCGCGATCGGCGAGCGGTTGGCGCGACTGGCAGAGCGCTCGCAAGTCCTCGTCGTCACTCACTCTCCCCAGGTCGCGGCCCGCGCTTCACATCATTATCGGATCGAAAAATCGCACGGCGAACACGGTACCCGAACGACGGTCCGAAAGCTCGACGACGCCGAGCGGCGGGAAGAGATTGCACGGATGCTTTCGGGGGCTTCCATCACCGAGGAAGCGCGTGCACAGGCCGCGAAACTGATGGAGGCTGCATGAGCAAAGAAACCAGCATCCCGCTCGAGTTCGAGGGCGAGCAGCTTGAGCATGTTTTCGTGGGCCGCCGCGATGGACAGGCGCGACCGACCGTAATCCTGATCCCGACCGTGATGGGCGTTTCGCCACTCGAAATCGGATTCGGCCGGCAGCTGGTTGAGCTGGGCTACAACGCGCTGGTCGCAGACCTGTTCGGGAAGCAATTCCGCGGCGCTCCTCGCGATACGATGTTCGGCGAGATGGGCCGGCTTCGTGGAGATCGAGCAGCGCTTCGTCGGCGGCTGCTGGCTTTGCTGAACCAGGCGCGCGGCCTCGATGAAGTCCAGAAAGGCCAGCTCGTCGTCGCCGGCTATTGCTTCGGCGGCCAGTGCGCGCTCGACGTTGCCCGCACCGGCGAGGATTTCGCGGCAGCGGTCGCCTTCCATGGCCTGTTCGATCCGCCCGGACTTCCGCCGCAAAAGATCAAGGCGAAGGTGGTTGCCTTCCACGGCTGGGACGATCCGATGGTCCCGCCCGACAAGGTCGTCGCGCTCGGCCAGGAGCTCACCGAGGCCGGCTGCGACTGGCAGATCCACGCGTACGGCCATGTCGGCCACGGCTTCACCAATCCGAACGCAAGCGACCTCCAGATCGACGGCGTCGCTTACAATGCTCTTGCGGCGGAGCGCTCATGGACTGCGTTCATCAACCTGCTCGAGGAATTGTTCGGCGGGCATGACCACTGAGCTCGGTGAGGCGGAGGCCGCCGATCGCCTGATGCGGTTGGCGAAAGAGATCGCGCGGCACGACAAGCTTTACCACGACCGGGACGCGCCGGAGATTTCCGACGCCGATTATGACGCGCTGGTTCGCGAAAACCGCGAGCTCGAGGAGCGTTTTCCGCAGCTGGTCCGCTCGGATTCGCCGAGCAAGAGGCTGGGCGCACCGGCGACCAGCGGGCTTGCAAAGGTCGCGCACGCGCGGCCGATGCTCAGCCTCGAAAATGCCTTTGCGCCCGAAGAAGTCGGCGAATTCGTCGCGCGGATAAAACGCTTCCTCAACCTGCCGGCGGATGCGTTCGTGGCGATGACCGCCGAACCCAAGATCGACGGATTGAGTTGCTCACTGCGGTATGAGCAGGGCGAGTTGGTCCTGGCGGCGACCCGCGGTGACGGAACGGTCGGCGAAGACGTGACCGCCAATGCGCGAACAATCAGAGATATTCCTCAGACCCTTCTCCCCTCACTGCCAGGCAGGGGAGCAATTCCCGACGTGCTCGAAGTGCGCGGCGAAGTGTACATGTCGAAGTCCGACTTCGAGGCCCTGAACGAGCGGCAGGAAGCCTCGGGCGGCAAGGTCTTCGCCAATCCGCGCAACTCGGCCGCCGGGTCGCTTCGCCAGAAGGATCCTACCATCACGGCCGCGCGGCCGTTGCGATTCCTCGCACACGGCTGGGGCGAACTCAGTGAACCGCTTGCGGAGTCGCAGTATGAGGCGATGAAGCGGATCGAGAGCTTCGGGATTCCGGTCACCGAGCTACTCGTTCGATGCGATGACCTGGACGCAATGCTTGCCCATTATCGTGCGATCGAGAAAGCGCGGGCCGATCTGCCGTTCGACATCGACGGCGTCGTCTACAAGGTCGACCGCCTCGACCTGCAGGAACGGCTGGGCTTTGTTGCTCGCGCGCCGCGGTGGGGCCTCGCGCACAAGTTCCCGGCAGAGAAGGCGGAGACGACGCTCGAAGCGATCGACATCCAGGTGGGCCGCACCGGCAAGCTCACTCCAGTGGGAAGGTTGAAGCCGGTAGGAGTCGGCGGGGTGATCGTTGCGAACGTGACGCTCCACAACCGTGACGAGATCGCGCGGCTCGGGTTGCGCATCGGCGACCGAGTCCGAATCCAGCGCGCCGGCGACGTGATCCCGCAGGTGGTCGAGAATCTGACGCGCGACGAGCCGCGGCCTGCGTACGTCTTCCCCGACCATTGCCCCGAATGCCAGAGCGAGGCGGTGAGCGAGGAAGGCGAGGTCGACGTCCGCTGTACCGGCGGCCTCATCTGTCCGGCGCAGCGTTTCGAGCGGCTGCGTCATTTTGTGTCGCGCGCGGCGCTCGACATCGAAGGACTGGGCGAAAAGAGCATCGCCGAGTTCATCGAGCTGGGCTGGCTGCACTCGCCCGCCGACGTCTTCCGGCTGCACAAGCATCGCGCGGATTTGCTCGGCCGCGAGGGATGGAAGGACAAATCGGTCGACAATTTGTTGGCCGCGATCGAGGCCAAGCGTCAGCCCGAGTCCCCACGCTTCCTGTTCGGGCTCGGCATCCGTCACGTGGGGATTGTCACTGCCAGGGACCTGCTCAAATGTTTCGGGACGATCGAGGAACTTCGGCGCGTTGCGACGTCAGCTGACGCCCAGGGCGAGCTCGCATCCGTCGAGGGCGTCGGTCCAGTCGTCGCCGAGGCACTCGTCGATTTTTTCCACGAACCGCATAATCGAGAGGCGCTGGAAGACCTGCTGTCGGAGGTGTCGCCCAAGCCCTTTGTCAGCGACGCGAAGCAGACCGAGTGGAGCGGCAAGACGATCGTCTTCACCGGCAGCCTCGAAACGATGAGCCGCGACGAAGCCAAGGCCCAGGCCGAACGCCTCGGCGCACGCGCGGCGGGATCGGTCAGCGCCAAGACGGATCTGGTCGTCGCCGGGCCCGGAGCGGGATCGAAGCTCAAGAAGGCCGAGGAACTCGGCGTGCGCGTGATCAACGAAGCCGAATGGGCACGGATCGTAGCGGACGCTTAGCGCTCGTGGACTCAATAGGCGGGCCACATTAATCTCGTCGCAGTCAACGAGGTCTGTCATGAAGAGTCTCTTTGCCTTGCCATTGCTGCTCGCGGCGGCGACTGTCGCGCCCGCCGAAGTCACCGTTCAGTCCGCGACCGGCGACTGGAAAACGCTGCCGCAACTGACGCAGAAGGGCTACGACCATCTCAGCGAAAAGGCGCAGGCCAAGCTGTTCGAGATCGCCGAAGCGAAGAGTTGTCCGGCATTCTTGTTGAACCAGGGCCGGTTGAATTTCCGCATCGGCTTCGCCGTCCAATATGATTCCGCGGGGGCCCTGACCCGCCTGCTGCTGCCCAAACTCGACTGCCCGGAAGCGGAGGGTGTCGCCGGCGGCGCGCTGCTCGAAATGCTCCAGGGGGGCGACTACGCGCCGACCGGCAAGAGCTCGAAGGGTTGGTACCAGGGCACGCTCGGCTTCAGCTTCGCGGGCAAGGATGCGCGCGACCCGGCCGTGGTTGCGGTCCAGGAACAACCGGGCGCGGTCAAGGTGGCCAACCCGACGGAGATCGTCTGCGAGAGGATCGAGGAGATCGGCTCCAGGCTCGCGTCGCACCGCGTGTGCATGACCCGCGCCGAATGGGCCCAGCGCCGGAAAGACGACCGCGAAGCGGTGGAGCGGGCGCAGACGCAGCGCGGCTGCAAGGCCGACACGGAATGCGGGACCTGAGGCTTACCGGTAGACCTTCCTCATTCCCGCGACTGGGTTGACGCTGAATAATGTCGAGTAACTCGGCGTGCGTGTGATCAACGAAGCCGAATAGGCCGAAAACGTCGCTGAAATTCAGCCACCAATCCGGCTGCGACTCGCGAAAACGTCTGCAAAATTCGCCTGAAGAGATACCGCGCGAATTCGATTGAAAGCCGGCATTTGCGCTTTCGGCGACGCTAATGGCCGGTTCGAAGTTTTTTTAGCGCAATCCGCGTGACGTTCCTGATTTGCGTGAATTATTTCAATGCAAAGAGGAGATCGGAATGAAGACTCTCTTTGCATTGCCGCTGCTTGTTGCGGCATCGACCGCCGGCCAAGCAGCCGTTGTCGTGGAATCCGCAAATGGCGATTGGAGTAAACTGCCCCAACTCAGCCAGAATGGATACGAACACCTCAGTGAAAAAATGCAGGCCAAGCTATTTGAGATTGCCGACTCGAAGCAGTGCCCATCCTTCACCTTGAAGCAGGGTCGATTGGACTTCAGGCTGGGTTTCGCGGTCCATTACGATGCGACACGGACAGTATCGCGCCTCGTCCTACCGAAGCTCGATTGCGCCGAAGCCGAGGGCGTTGCCGGCGGAGCGATCCTCGAGATGCTCCGCGCGGGCGATTACAGCGCGAAAGGAGATACAATCAACCGCTGGTACCAGGGCACGCTGGGGTTCAGCTTTGCCGGAGACTCGGCCCGTGACCCCGCGGTTGTGGTCGCACAAGCGCAACCCGGGGCGGTCAAAGGCTCCGATCAGACAGAGATGATGTGCGACAAGGTTGAAGTCCTGGGAACGCGGTTGGTCGCCAAACGGGTCTGTATGACGCGGTCCGAATGGGCGCAAAGGAGACACGATGACCGCAAGGAGGTCGAGCGGGCGCAGACCCTGCTCGGCATCTGAGCTTTCTCCGGATCCGATCCGTCGGGTCAAACGCCGAGTGAGCGCTGATCCCCCGCCTTGCTCCGGCTGATCAGCGCATCACGCTCGTCCGGCGGATGAAATCGGCGACATTGCCATGCAGCTCGACGAGCGTTTCCGGGCGCAGGTACGCCATGTGGCCGGACTCATAATAATGATATTCGATATTGCCGCGTAAGGGCGGCGGGACGGGTAGGTGCCGCATCTCCATCTTGCCCTCGAAATAGGGGGTCGAGACGTCGAAATAGCCGCCGTTGACCATCACCTTCATGTCGGGGTTTTGCATCATCGCGGTTGCGAGGTCGGGAAGCACGTTGGGTAGCGCGATCAGGGGCTTGTCCGCGCTCGGCGGCTGATGCTTGTAATCCCACTTCGAATAGACCGGGATGCCCGACTTGAATGCGATCTCCGGCGTATAATGCAATGAGCCCCGAACGTAGCTGTTCCACGCCGCGACATAGGCCGCGCTGATCGCCGCATCCTGTGGGTCGTAATTTGCGACCTTGCTCAATGGATCGAGCGTCGCACCGATAAAGCGCGTGTCGAGCGTGCCCGTCGTCAGGCCCTGATCGCCCAGCAGCTCCTTCTGAAAAGCGCCATATTCGATGCGCAGGTTGGTCTTCAGGAGGTAGGCGACTGACAGGCCGGTGTAGCCCGACAATCTCTGCGCGATCGCCTGGCGCTCGGCATCGGGCAAATCGTTCCCCTGGATCAGGGCCGACGCATATTCGCCAGTCGCGAAATTCTCGACCTCAGCGAGGAAGGCACGCAGGTCCGCCTGGCGGTTTGCGACCTTGTTGAAGTGCCACGCCGTCGCCGCATAGGTCGGAAGCGAGACGATGTACGGCATGTCGATGCCCGGGTTCAGCTGCGGGTCGTCCGGCATGACGTCCCAATTCAAGATGTCCGAGAGAAGCATCACGCCGTTCAGGTCCACGTCCGCTTTCTGCAGGGCGAGCGCCAGGCCCGCGGCGCGCATCGTCCCGTAGCTTTCGCCGAAGACATATTTGGGCGAGTTCCAGCGCCCATATTTGGTCAGGAACTGGGTGATGAACTTCGCGAAGGCGTCGATATCCTGGTCGACCCCGTAAAAGGCTTTCTCCTTGTCTTTGCCTGCGATGCGGCTGAACCCGGTTCCGGGCGCATCGATGAAGACAAGGTCGGACGCATCGAGCAGGCTCTGCTCATTGTTGACCATCGAATAAGGCGAGTTGGTGTGACGCGCCTCGGCAGTGACGACGCGGACCGGTCCGAACGCGCCCATGCGCAGCCAGACGGTCGATGAGCCGGGTCCGCCGTTGAACAGGAAGGTGATCGGGCGGCTCGCCGTCGGAACGCCCTGGAGGAAATATGCGGTATAGAACATCGACGCTTCGGGCTTGGGCGTGGCCTTGTCCTTGTCGTCCTTGTTTACGTCCGCCTCGACCGCGTCCGTGTCCTCCCAGTCTCGGGCGTGGACGACGAGCGTCCCGGCCATGGAATCGAATGCGATCGGCTGGCCGCCGATCGTCACGGAGCCGGTCGAACGGACTTCGGACGGCTGGAAGAAATTGCTCGGCGACTTGTCGTCAGACTTGCTCGCTGGTGCCTCGGTTCTCGGCGGATGCTTCGTTTGCGGCCTGGCGTGGCGGGCTTGCGGCGCGGCCGTTGCGCCAGCGGCGAACAGCGCGGCCGTCGCGAGGAGGATCGGCAATTTCATTACGCTGCTGTTGCAGTCGTCGTTCGGCGAGACAAGGGGCTCGAAAGGTCAGGCAGGCCGTTGGCAGACGAGCACCGGCCACTCGCCGAAGCCCTGGTCGGCAATGGCGAGGCCTTGCGCCTCGTAAGCGGCGGCAACGGCTTCACCCTGGGTGCTCAGTAGTCCGGCGAGCACGATCACCCCTTCGGGGAAGAGCGCGTTCGCGAAATCCGGCGCGAGATCGATCAACGGACCGGCGAGGATGTTCGCGATGATAAGATCGAACGGCGCTCGTGCGGTGAGCATCGGTGAATCCATTCCATCGGCGACGGCAAACAAGAGCTCGCCCGTTCCATGACCCTGCTTCACGCGATTGATCGCTGCATTGTCGCGCGCGATATCGATCGCGACGGGATCGACATCGGTCGCGATACATTTGGCGTCGGGCCAGAGCGCCAGGGCGGCGAAGGCGAGCAAGCCCGTACCCGTGCCGATGTCCGCGATGTTCGTGAAGCGCTTCCCGCTCTCCAGCTTGTCGAGCGCGGCGAGACAGCCTGCGGTGGTCGCGTGCTGGCCCGTTCCGAAAGCGAGGCTCGCGTCGATCTCGAAGTTGATCGCGTCGGCATGGGGCGCGTGGGTTGGCGTATGGACATGGAAACGGCCGGCGCGGATTGGCTGCAAACCCGCCTGGCTCATCGTCACCCAATCGGCCTCGCCGAGCTGTTCCAGCCGGGGCTTTCCGCTCCCGAGGCTGGCCAGATGATAGAGCTCGTCGGTGGTCGGTTCATGCTCGAAATAGGCGTGGATCAGCCAGTCATCGGGCCTGGTCTCGTCGGGCTCGTCCGCGACCAGCACCGGCGGCCGGTCGCCGAAACCGGAAATTTCATCCATCGCTCCGACCGCCTCGCCTTGCTCGCGCGAGCAGGCGACCGTCGCGCGCCAGCTCATTTGGCGACCGTCTCCTTCGCCAGCCGATCGTCGAGCTGCTTCGTCAGCCCCGCGGCATATTCCTTGCAGCCCTTCCCATCGTCGAGCGGGAGGGCGCCGGCCATCCGCTCGAGCATCTTGCTCGCGGAAGGGTGCGGAGTAAGCAGGATGTCGCAATCGAGCGCGGCGACCTTGGCGATGCTCGCGCGGAAAGCGGCGAGATAGGCCGGGTGGTCGCTGAAACGGTAGTTGTCGCGGCTGACGGGCGTCAGGCTGTCGGCATAGACGATGCTCCTGCAGACGCCGCCGTCGCAGCTCACCCAATGCCAGCTCAGCGCGCCGGGAGTGTGACCGGGGGTCGCAACCGCTGTCAGCATGAGGTTGCCCAACCGCACGGTGCCACCGTCCTCGATGACGCGATCCACGCGAGCGGCAGGGAAGGGCTTGCTCAGCCCTGCCTGAGGATCGTCGGCGCCAGCAGCTCCCGTCTTGAAGACCCTGGCCGCGGCCGGCGAGGCGTAAAGCTGCGCGCCGCTCAATTGCTGAAGCCTCGCAATCCCGCCGACATGATCCAAATGCTCATGGCTGTGGAGCAGGATCTTCACGTCGCGGAGGCGGAAACCGAGCTTCCGGATATTGCTCGCGATCAGCTCGGCACCGGCTTCTGTCCCGCCGTCGATCAAAATGTCGCCGGCGGTCCCGGTGATCAGGATGGAAGAGATGCCGCAGGTGCCGACGAGATAGGTGTTGCCGTGAATCCGGACCGGAGGCGCGGGCTTGTCGAAGTCGGTGGAATCTCCGCAAGCCGCGGCGAAGGCGGGGCCCGCTTCCTGGATCGGGGCGATGGGCTGCTCCACGATTCGCGGCGCCTTTTGCAGGGGGATGACGATCCCGGGCATCTGCGCCAGGCCGGCCAGGAAGGCGACGCTAGCGAACATAGCTCGCGCCGTTGATGTCGATCACGGTACCGGTCGAGGATGCGGGAGCATCGCTCGCCAGCCAGCGGATCGTTTCGGCGACTTCGTCGGTCGAAGCGACACGGCCCAGCGGAATATCCGCGACGACCTGCGCTCCTCCGCGACCCTTGAGATACTCCTCGGTCATCTCGGACACGGTGAAGCCGGGCGCCACTGCGAAACAGAAAATTCCGTCGGCCGCATAGCCGCGCGCGATCGTGCGGGTCATGCTGACCATTGCGCCCTTCGACGCGGCATAATGCCAATGTTGAGGCGAATCCCCGCGGAAGGCCGCGCGGCTGGCGACATTTATGATGCGACCCTCTCCTCCGCGGTCGCGGAAATGGTTGATCGCGAGTCGGCAAAAATCGGCTGGAGCCTGGAGGTTGATGCGCAGGGTCCGGTCCCAGGCCGAATGCCACTCATCGTCATCGGCATGATCGGCGACATTCTCATAGATGCCGGCATTGTTCACGAGCACGTCGATGCGCCCTCCGAGGCGGCCGAGCGCGGCATCCCAAACGCGTTTGGGGGCTGCCGGGTCGGTGAGATCACCGGCGATAAGCTCGTCGCTTCCGCGGCTGGAATGGCCGGCCACGTTATGGCCGGAGGATTTGAGCAGCGCATAGGTCGCGGCGCCAATGCCGCGGCTAGCTCCGGTGATGAGGGCGTTCATGGCCTTGCCACTAGACCAGACGCCAAATCCCGTCACTCCCGCGAAGCGGGCAGTCGGTGCACTGCGTTCTGGATTCCCGCTTTCGCGGGAATGACATCGGATTGGCTACGCTGGCTAGCCAGCCATACCGCTGACGAAAGCCTTGGCGGTCGACTTGAAGTTGGCAATCTGCTCGGAAAAGCGGCCAAAGCCCTGCTCGACCTCGTCGATGTCCTTCGCCACATTCTCCGTGTCTGTGCGGATGGCCGCGATCGTCGAGCTCATCGAATCTGCTGCGAGCGCGGTCTCGTCGACGGCTGCCGTGATCATGGTCACCGTTTGGGCCTGCAACTCCATCGCCTGACGGATGCGGTCGGCAGAGGATTGCACTTCCTCGACCGTATCCTCGATCGACCCATTGGCTTCGACGGTCTGCCTGGTCGCTTGCTGGATCGCGGTGATCTTTGCGGTGATGTCGTCGGTCGCGCGAGCGGTCTGAGAAGCGAGGCTCTTCACCTCCTGCGCGACGACCGCGAAACCGCGACCCGCGTCGCCTGCACGAGCGGCCTCGATCGTTGCGTTGAGCGCCAGGAGATTCGTCTGACCCGCAATGTCGCGGATCAGGCTGAGGATCGATTCGATCGCCTCGACGTGGGACGACAGGGCCTGGCTGACCTTCACAGCCTCGCTTGCCTGTTCGCCGGCGCGGGTCGCGACGCCAGCCGCGACTTCGACTTCGGAGCGTGCGTCCTCGATGGCGCGGATCAGGCCTGCGGCGGTCTGCGCGGCCTCGCGCATCGCGACGGCCGATTGCTCGGCGGCGGCTGCCACTTCGCTGGTCTTGCCGAGCATCCCCCGTGCCGAAGTCGAGGTTGACCGGGTGCGCTCGGTAAGGGCGCTCGATTGCTCGGTGCTTGCGCGCACGAGGTCGGCGACGCGGCGTTCGAACTGCTCGCTCTCGCGTCCACGCACGTCCGCGGCCTCGATCGCTTCGAGAAGGGCGACCTGGGCCAGGATGATGTCGGTCTCGAAACTGGTGGCGCGCTGAAAGGCGCCGACGCAATTTTCGAGGGTCTCGGGCTGGTCGGCGAAACGCTCGAACAGCTGCGCGATGATGCGCGTGATCAGCTGATCCCGGGCCGCAATATAGGCCGGGACGGACGTCTTCTCGCGATAGATTCGGCGGCCATATTCGGCGACGGCCTGAATCCAGGCGGCATCGACCTTGCCGGTGTAATGATCATGAACGCGCTTGGCGGCTTCCGGGCCGAACTGCGCGCCGACTTCGGATTCGATGATGTCGCCGGCATCGTCCCACAAAGCGTGGAGATCGCGCTGGAGCGAACCGTCAGGATTATAGGCCGCAAGCCGAGCGTGCACCTGCTCGTCGGTCAGTCGCTGCAGCTGTCCAGTGTCGCCACTCATCAATCCGGTCTCCGTCATTCCCTCGCAACGCGTTGAGATGCTCTTGCCGTACAATGGTTAAGACCCGGTTAGGCGCACTCCAGTTTGGAGCGACCCGAAACTTGCCTCTGCGGGAGCACCGCCCTAAGCCGCCGCTCCATGGCAAAAGCTCCAACGCGACCACTCTCGCCGCACCTTACGATCTGGCGATGGGGGCCAGGCATGACCGTTTCGATCCTTCATCGCATCACCGGATCCGGACTCGCGATCGTCGGACTCGCGGTGCTGGCCTGGTGGCTGGTCGCGACCGCGTCGGGGCCCGACAGTTACGCGGTCTTTGCAAAGGTCGCGGGGAGTCCGATCGGGATCATCGTCCTGATCGGTTTGACCTGGGCCTTCTTCCAGCATCTCCTGTCAGGCATCCGCCACCTCGTGATGGATACGGGGGCGGGCTTTGAGCTCGGCACCAACAAGCGTTTCGCGATGCTCACGATGGTCGGCTCGATCCTCCTGACCGGGGCCCTGTGGGTCTACCTATTGGGAGTGGTGAAATGAGCCTCGGCGACAGCTCGACCCCCTTGGGAAAGGTTCGCGGCCTCGGATCGGCGCGTGAAGGCGGCGAGCATTGGTTGACCGAGCGCGTCACCAGCATCGCATTGCTGCTGCTCGGCGTCTGGCTGATTGCCTCGCTGCTGCTTCTTCCGGATCTCAGCTACCGGACAGTGCTCGAATGGCTGCACGGTGCGGGAGGTGCTGTTCCAATGGCGCTCTTCGTCATCATTGGATTCAAGCATGCGCTCGACGGAATGAAGGTCGTCGTCGACGATTACGTCCATGAGCCCGGCAACAATTTCGCACTGAACACCTTGCTCCTGTTCCTCGCGGCGGGCGGTGGAGCGCTGGCGCTCTTCGCCCTCGCGCGTATCGCCTTCGGGGGCGTCGCTTGAGCGCCTATCCGATCATTGACCATACGTACGATGTGGTGGTGGTCGGCGCCGGCGGCTCGGGCCTTCGCGCCACCATGGGCGCCGCCGAACAGGGGCTGAAAACCGCTTGCATTACCAAGGTCTTCCCGACGCGCAGCCATACGGTGGCGGCGCAGGGCGGGATCGCCGCATCGCTCGGCAATATGGGTCCGGACCATTGGACCTGGCACATGTACGACACCGTCAAGGGATCCGACTGGCTCGGCGATCAGGACGCGATCGAATATATGTGCCGCGAGGCCCCGGCCGCGGTGATCGAGCTGGAGCATGCCGGTCTGCCGTTCAGCCGCACCGCCGAGGGCAAGATCTACCAGCGCGCGTTCGGCGGAATGACCCAGGACATGGGCGAGGGTCCGCCTGCCCAGCGGACCTGTGCTGCCGCCGATCGAACGGGGCATGCCATGCTCCACACGCTCTACCAGCAGAGCCTGAAGCATGACGCCGACTTCTACATCGAATATTTCGCGATCGACCTCATCATGGAGAATGGCGCCTGCCGCGGCGTCGTCGCCATGTGCCTGGACGACGGTTCGATCCATCGCTTCCGTTCGCAGGCCGTGGTCCTTGCGACCGGCGGCTACGGCAAAATCTATTTCACTGCGACCAGCGCCCACACATGCACCGGGGACGGCAATGCGATGGTGCTCCGCGCCGGCCTGCCGCTCCAGGACATGGAATTCGTGCAGTTCCACCCGACCGGAATCTATGGCGCGGGCGTGTTGATCACCGAGGGTGCGCGCGGCGAGGGCGGCTATCTCACCAATAGCGAGGGCGAGCGCTTCATGGAGCGCTACGCGCCGCACGCGAAGGACCTTGCCAGCCGCGACGTGGTGTCACGCTCCGAGGCGATGGAAATCCGCGAGGGCAGGGGCGTCGGCGAGCACAAGGATCATATCTTCCTTCACCTCGACCATATCGACCCGAAGATCCTTGCCGAACGGCTGCCGGGCATCACCGAGACATCGATGATCTTCGCCGGCGTCGATCTGACTCGCCAGCCGATCCCGGTCGCTCCGACGGTTCACTATTCGATGGGTGGAATCCCGACGAACTATCATGGCGAAGTCGTCACGCTGAAGGACGGCAACCCCGATGCGGTCGTGCCGGGGCTTTTCGCGGTGGGCGAGGCGGCCTGCGTCAGCGTCCATGGCGCCAACCGCCTGGGATCCAACAGCCTCATCGACCTCGTGGTGTTCGGGCGCGCCGCCGGCATGCGCCTCGGCGAGGTGGTGAAAGCGAACGCTCTTCAGGATCCGCTGCCCAAGGATTCCGCCGATCTCGCGCTTGGCCGGCTCGACAGGTTCCGTCACGCCGAGGGCAACAGCCCGACTGCCGAGATCAGGCTCGAAATGCAGCGCACGATGCAGTCCGATTGCGCGGTGTTCCGCACGGACCGGACGCTGGCGGAGGGCGTCGCGAAGATCGACAAGACGTTCCGGCGGATGACCGATATCCACGTCAGCGACCGTAGCCTCATCTGGAACAGCGATCTCATAGAGACGCTCGAGCTCGACAACCTCATCGCCCAGGCGGTGGTCACCATGCATTGCGCGGCTAACCGCAAGGAGAGCCGCGGGGCTCACATGCAGGAGGACTATCCGGAGCGCGACGACAAGAACTGGATGAAGCATACCGTCGCCTGGTTCGACGGCTGGGGCGGCAAGGGCGGGAGCGTGAAGATCGATTACCGCCCTGTGCACGAATACACGCTCACCGACGACATCGAATACATCAAGCCCAAGCCGCGGGTTTACTAGACCTCAGAAATCCACCTTGTCGTAGTGGCTCGGCGGGACGATCACCTCCATCCGCTCCCCGAGGAGCGGTCGGAAGCAAGGCCGCGATTTCATGACCGCGTACCAGTCCTTGGTCTGCTTGTGCCCGCGCCAGTCGAGCGCTCCGAGATAATCGATCACGGACAAATGCGCCGCTGCCGTGAAGTCGGCGAGGCTTAGCCCCGGTCCCGCGAGCCAGCGGCGATGATCGAGCAGATAATCGATGTAATCGAGATGCTCGGACGCGATCCGCATGGCTTCCCGCAGGACTCGCGTGTCGGGCGATTCACGGCTGATCAGGCGCTTCCGCATCCGCTCGTTGAGCAAGGGCTCGACCGCTTCGCGATAGAGCTTGATGTCGAACCATTCGGTCATCCGGCGGATCTCCGCGCGGAGCACCGCATTGCCATGGATCATTGGCATCCGGTCGACTGTCTCATCGAAATATTCGACGATCGGCTGCGATCCGATCAAGGTAACGCCCTGGTCGGCTTCGACCATCACGGGAGTCTCGCCGGCCGGGTTCAAGTCGACGAATTCGTCCCGCTTCTCCCACGGGTTTTCGCGCACAAGCTCATGCCCGACGCCCTTCTCGGCGAGGACGAGCCGAACCTTGCGCGAAAAAGGGCAGAGCGGGAACTGGAAGAGCTGCCACATGGCGAGGCAGCTTTAACGGGGTGAGCGCGCGCGTCTAGCGGCGCGGGTAATTCGGATCGGGCATATTGGCCGCGGCGCGGTCAATCGCCTCTTGCGCCTGCCGAAGTCCCTGCATCATTTGCGGAAGCGCCTCGGCCATCGCCTTCATGCTTTGCTGCACCATCGGCTTCACGCCGGCGATCTGCTGATGGAAATTGTGCTCAAAATTCGGGTCGTTGCGCCGCTCGAGATCACGGAGCGTCATATGCCTTTCGGCGGGGGTCGCTTCGCGGCCTTCGACGGCCGCCTGAACTTCGCCGACCGGCAGATTGAGGAAGGCCCTGGAGATCGCATTCATCGTGTGAGTCAGGCGATCGACCATCGCCGGATCATTCAGCGCGCGCTCCATCTGTTGCTCAGGTGGCAGAGGCGGAGGAGCGATCGGAGCCGGCTGCGCCGCAACCGGGGCGGCGGCGATCAGCAATGGGAGCATAGCGATAGCTTTGCGCATGGTCTCGACCTCCGGCCGTTCCAATAATCGCAACAGCTTAGCTCAAGCTGAACGGCAGATGAAATCTTATCGGGCGAACAGCCAGGCGAGTGCAACGGCGCCGGCGACGATGCGGTACCATGCGAAGGGAGCGAAGCCATGGCGCGAAATGTAGTGGACGAAGCCGCGGACCACGACGAGCGCGACCACGAAGCTGACGACGAATCCGACGGCAACCGCACCGAAGCCGACGCCATGGGCGCCGGCGAGCATTTCGTGGCGATGCTTCAATAGCTCCAGGGTCGTCGCGCCGAGCATGGTGGGGACCGCGAGGAAGAAGCTGAACTCGGCCGCGGTGCGCCGCTCGACGCCGAGCGAAAGCGCTCCCATGATGGTCGCACCCGAGCGGCTGACCCCCGGGATCATCGCGAGACACTGAACGAGGCCGATGCCGAGGGCTCGGCTAGCCGGCAGCTCCGCCACTCCGACGACGTCCGATTTCTTCACCAGGCGTTCGATGGCGAGGATCGCAATTCCGCCGAGGATGAACATCACCGCTACGACCTTCGGATCGCCGAGCAACTGTTCGATATATTTGATGAGCAGGAAGCCGAGGATCGCCGAGGGGAGGAAGGCGATCAGGATGTTGCGGACGAATCGCCACGACATCGGCTGGCCTTTGAACAGGCCCTCGAGCACCGCCCAGAAGGTACGCCAGTAGAGGACGACAATCGCGAGGATCGCGCCAAGCTGGATGATGACGTTGAACGCCGACCATTTCTCGGCGTCGAAGCCGAGCAGCTCGGTCGCGAGGATGAGGTGACCCGTCGACGAAACCGGGATGAATTCCGTGACGCCCTCGACAATGCCGAGGATGATGGCGAGCAGAAGGACCGGCACTTAGCTGGTCACCGTCAAGTCGACGCGCCGCTCGGCGAACCTGCTGTTCGGATTGTAGCGTTCGAGCCATTCGTAACCAACTGCCGCGAGCGGGGTCGGCTCGATCCCGAAAACTTCGAGCCCGGACGAGCCTTTTGCCGCGACATTGTCGCGCTGAAGCATCATCCACTGGTCCCGCGTGAGTGGCGCGCCCGGCAAGAAGCCGAGGTAGGACAAAGCGGCGCCGAACAGGTCCGGAATCGGGACGAGCTCGGGAGTCTGGCCAGTAAGGCTGAAGATCGCCTGGTGAAGCTCCTTCATGCTCATGACTTGCGGTCCGCCGATCTCGTAGGTCTTGCCGGCGTGCTTTGCCGGATCAAGCGCGGCGAGACCGATCGCCCTCGCGAGATCGCGGACGTAGACCGGCTGGAACTTCCGCCGCGCCGCAATCATCGGAAGGACGGGCAGCCGGCCCATGCTGGCGAAACGGTTGGTGAGCTTGTCCTCGGGACCGAAGACCAATGACGGACGAATGATCGTTGCCTTCGAAAAGGCCTTTTTGACGGCGCGCTCACCTTCGCCCTTGGTGCGGCCGTAATCGGACGGAGAGTCCGGATCGGCACCGATCGCGGAAACCTGGACCAGGGCTTGCGCGCCCAGCTTCTTCGCAGCCTCGGCGACGTTGCGCGCCCCCTCGACGTGAACGCCGTACATCCGACGCCCGAAGACGCCGCAGAGATTGACGACGGCGCTTGATCCGCGGACTGCGTCGCGAACCGCCGCGGCATCCGTGATGTCGGCTTTGACGAACCCGAACTGGCCTACCTGACCGAGGGGCTGGATGAAGTAGGCGTTGCGCGGATCGCGCGTCGCGACGCGAACGCGAACGCCATTCTTCAGCAGATATTCGCAGACGTAGCGGCCGATGAAACCGCTGCCTCCGAACACCGTCACGAGCTCATTTGAGCGATCGAACATGGGCCGGGCAGTAGCGCCCGTGCAGCGGCGTTGACAAGGCGCGCTCATCACCTTTAAGCGCGCCGGCCTACCTTTATATTATCTTTCACTCCTTGGCCCAGGTGGCGGAATTGGTAGACGCACCAGCTTCAGGTGCTGGCGCTCGCAAGGGCGTGGAGGTTCGAGTCCTCTCCTGGGCACCACCGCTGCGGCGATCGACCTAAGCGAGGTCGCTGCGCATGACCCATCTCCGTGTCTGGAAATTCAGACCGCCGAAGGGCTGCGAGCAGCAGTTCCATGAAGCCTATGCGGGCGGCGGCCGGTGGTCCGAGCTGTTCAAGCGGGCCAAAGGTTATCGTGGAACAGCTTTGTTCAAGCCGTTCGGCCCGGACGGATGGTGGCTGACGATCGACCGGTGGGAGTCGGCGGCGGATTTCGAAGCCTTTGGCCATGATTTCGGCGAGGAGTATCGCGCGCTCGACGTTGAGCTCGAAGGTATTGCCGGAGAGGAAGAGTTCGTCGGCGCATATGAGGAAGACGAGTGACGCTCTACGCGCTCGGCGATCTGTCTCCACAGTTGGGTGAGGGGGCCTGGGCCGCGCCATCAGCCGATCTCATCGGCGACGTGCGGTTGGGCGCGCGGGCGAGCGTCTGGTTCGGCGCGGTCCTCCGCGGGGACAATACGCCTTTGATCCTTGGCGACGACACGAATTTCCAGGACGGCGCGATCGGCCATTCCGACCCGGGAGTGTCGCTGACGATCGGCGCCCGGGTCACGGTAGGCCATCAGGCGATCCTCCATGGCTGCACGATCGCCGACGATTGCCTGATCGGAATGGGCGCGCGGATCTTGAACGGCGCAATGCTCGAAACCGAATGCCTGGTCGGGGCGGGGGCACTGATTACCGAAGGAAAGCGCTTCGAGAGCGGAAGCCTGATCGTCGGAAGCCCGGCGCGGATAGTTCGGCAGCTCACCGATGGCGAGAGGGCGGGACTTCGCGCGTCGGCCGCGCTTTACGCCGAAAAGGCGGCGCATTTTGCGGCCAGGCTCAAGATGCTTTGAGCGTTCCGGCCGCAGCGCGACGCGCCGCAGATCGCTCTCTTTGGCGTTTTCGGCGCCTCGTCTTCGCAAGTCGGTCTTGAACCATTGCAATGACAACGAGCGAGAGGGGAATCCCATCGAACAATAGTGCCGCCATGACGGTCCCGAAGCCTTCGAACCAATCTCTCAATTCCGATTGCTCGGGCCGTGAGCGGTCGATCAGGAGCGGCTCTCGCGCTCCGAGAGGAAATTTTTTCAGGTCAACGCAATCGACAGTCTGACGTTTCTCGTATGATCGACCGTCAAACTCGAAACGATATCGTATCCACCACGAACATTGCCGTGGTTTTCCGCAGGGATAAGCTGTGTCGTAAAAGGCTTTCGGAAACGGCCAGACAAAGTGCTCCTCGTTGCTAACGATGGTACGCCGGCGCTCCACTCCTTTGGCCACGACAACGGCCGATCGTTCGACCCCCCCGGACCGCAAATACATCCGTGCAATCAGCAGCTGAGCGCCGAGAACATTAAGGTAGAGCGTGAGGCCGCAGTAGAGCAGCACGAATGCGCCCAAGGCGGGCTTCGTTATGTCGAACTTCCTGGCCGTCATGCTGGGGACGAGCCACTGCGCGCGGAGAATGAAGCAATCGTAAATGGAATTCGCGGTCACATGGCTGACACTTGAACCGGACAGCGACCGGGCCATCTTCATCGTATGATTGAAATCCGCAAATTCGACAGCCTCGGCCATGCCGATCACGGCTGGCTCGACGCCCGCCACCATTTCTCCTTCGCCGACTATTACGACCCTCAGCGGATGAGCTGGGGCGCGATCCGCGTGTGGAACGACGACCAGATTGCTCCGAAGACCGGATTTCCGCCCCACCCCCACCGCGACATGGAGATCGTGACCTACGTTCGCACGGGTGCAATCACGCACCAGGATTCGATGGGCAACAAGGGCCGGACCGGTGCCGGTGATGTCCAGGTGATGAGCGCCGGCCGCGGCGTCGTCCACGCAGAGTATAATCTGGAGGACGAGAAGACGACCTTGTTCCAGATCTGGATCGAGACCGACAAGGTCGCGGCGGAGCCGGCATGGGGGGCGATGCCCTTCCCGAAGGAAAGCCGGCACGGCTCATTTCAGCTGCTTGCCAGCGGCGATTCCGCCGATGGGGCACTGACGATCAACGCGGATGCCAAGGTTCTCGGGGCGACCATCAACGCAGGCGAGAGCATTGCGGTCGACGCCGAGCCCGAGCGGCATCTGTACCTCGTACCGAGCGGCCGTGTGCGGGTGAACGGCGTGGAGGCGGGCCCGCGTGACGGCGTTGCGATCACGGGCGAAAATCGCGTGACGATCGAGGCCGAGGACGATTCCGAGCTGGTACTGGTCGACGCACGCTAGTTTCGGGCTCGAGTCGGCCCCTGTTCATCCACGATGTGCTTGAAGTGACGGGCTTTCATGAGGCATGGCGCGCTGACTTCGCGCGAACGGCGCGATTCAAGCAAATGAGCGGGAGGCTATGAAGGCGGGGCTTCGCTTCGGGATTGCGGTGTTTGCAGCTGGGTTGTGGCTCGGCTCCCCCGCGCACGCCCAGGATGCAGCCCAGTCGAATACGCCGGCATCCGACGCCATCGGTCCTCGCGAGCTTCAGAACTTCAGTCTCGACGGAAAGCGGACGCGTCCGGCGCAGACCTTGCAGCCGATTACGGTCGCGCCTGCGGCACGCCAGCCATCCGTTGCGCGCCAGACTGCGGCGGGCCCCGATGAGCCTCTCCGCGCTCCTGCTGCCTCGGCGCAAAAGCGGATCGTCAAATCCAGTGTTGAGCTGCAGCCTGCCAGGCCTGCCGAGCGTCAGTCGGCAAGCGCTTCGAAGCCGTCCGCTGCCACTGCCGCGGCATCGCTCTCGCCACGCCTCCCGGCACCGGCGCCCCTCAGTCCGCCGGTGCCGCAACCCGGCTTCGCGCCCGATCCAGCCGCTCCTGCGAACCTCGCGCCCGAAAGCGGTTTCGCTTTTTGGCCGTGGCTGCTGCTCGCGGGAGTGATCGGCGGCGGCGCTGGGCTTTTGCTGTGGCGCCGGCGTTCACGTGAGGCATTCGCTGCCGACCATCGGGTCGAGGCGTTCGTCGCGCCTGAACCTGTTCCGACGCCGACACTTGTGCCGCCCGCGAAGGCTCCGTTCAAACCGGTCGTGTCGAAGAAATTCGGGGCTCCCCCGCCAGCCCCGCCAAAAGCAGCACCGAGCAAGCCTGTCGGGGTCACGTCGACCAAGCTCCGGCCCTGGCTCGAAGTGACCTTCAAGCCGCTACGCTGCGTCGTCGATCAGGACCGCATCGCCCTCGACTTCGAGGTCGAGCTGCTCAACTCGGGTGCGACCCCGGCGCGCGACGTCGTGGTCGAGGCGTGCATGCTCGGTGCCAGTGCGACGCAGGAACAGGAGTTGGCGGCTTTCTTCGCGAAGCCCGTGCCGAAAGAGAGTCCGATCGAAGTGATCGCACCACTCCAGCGGATCAATCTCCGCTCGAGCCTGGTCGCGAAGCGTGACAGCCTGCATGTCGTCGAAGTCGAGGGGCAAAAGATGCTTGTCCCCTTAATGGCGTTCAACGCCATTTATCGGGCAGGCCGCAATGAAGGCAGGACCTCGACCAGCTACCTCCTCGGTCGTTCGACAAAGGGTGAGAAGCTTGCGCCGTTCCCCGCCGGGCTGGCGGCACGGGCATATTCGTCGCTCGACACGCGCCTCCTCCCCCTTGGAGCGCGGAACTAAGCTAGAGCACGCTGCTGTTGTAACTGTGCCAGGCGAGTACGGCCGCGGCACCACGATGCGGCCGCCAGGCTTCCGCAAGCTCACGCAAATGCTTCTCGGCCGGTTTGTCCGGCAAGCCAAGCAGCCGTCCCAGCTCGACCTGCACGGCCAGGTCGCCCGCCGGGAACACGTCGGGCCGGCCTTCGGCGAACAGCAGATAGATCTCCGCCGACCAGCGGCCGATGCCTTTGATCTTGGTCAGGAGCGCGATCGCTTCCTCATTGTCCTTCGGCAGATTGTCGAGGTCGAGCTCGCCCGAGAGAACGAGCTCGGCAAGGCTGCGGATGTAGCCTGATTTCTGGCGCGACATTCCGGCGGCCCGAAGATCTTCGTCGCTGGCGGCGAGAAGCCTGGTCAGATCGGGCGGAGAGCCGAACGCCGCTTCCAGCTTCGCCCACATCGAGCGCGCAGCGGCGACGCTCACCTGCTGCCCGACGATCGTGCGAAGGAGCGTTGTCGCGCCCGGATCGCTGCTCCGCGGCTCGGGATGCCCGTGCGTTTCGAGGACCCGTGCGAACGCCGGTTCGCGTTCGGCGAGCGCGTCGACTGCGGCGCGAATGCTCTTCGTCGTTCGAACCATCAGCTTATGCTCGCCGCATAGAGGGCCACGGCCGCCGCATTTGATACGTTGAGACTTTCCACAGCATCGCTGATTGGCAGCCGCGCAAGCGCATCGCAATGGTCGCGCGTATTGTGCCGAAGGCCCGCGCCCTCCGCCCCGAGAACCAGCGCCACGCGTGCCGGCCCGAGCGCGTCCTTCAGTTCCAGGTCCGCGTCCGCGGCAAGGCCGATGCGCCAGAAGCCCGCCTCGGCAATGTCTTCGAGCGCTCGCGCCAGATTTACCGCCCGGACCCACGGAACACGCTCGAGAGCCCCCGACGCGGCCTTGGCAACGACGCCGCTCTCAGGCGGCGAATGCCGGTCTTGAGTGACAATCCCGACCGCTCCGAATGCAGCTGCAGAGCGGAGGATTGCGCCGACATTGTGCGGATCGGTCACCTGGTCGAGGACAAGCAGGACTGACCGTTCTGGCGACTGTTGGAGGATGCCGTCGAGCCACACGTCCTCGAGCGCCTCCACTTCGATGACAACGCCCTGGTGCGGAGCATCATTGGGCACGAGGCGGCCGAGATCTGGCGCCTCCGAAAGCGTTAGGGGCACGTCCTTGGGGAATTGCATGAAGGCTGCCGCCTCTCGCGTCGCCCAAGCGCGAAGCACCCGCCGGTCCGGATTGTCGAGCGCCGCTGCGACGGCATGCCTGCCCCATAGACGAGGCCGGTTCGTTGCGCCGCGGCCCTGATGCGATTTCTTCCGTTTGGACACAGGGCCCCAATGGGCACGCTGCCCACTTGGCGCAACTGTTTGATCAGGCAGCCGTCGCTCTTTCCTGCCGCAGGAGCCGTCGCCTGTTCCTCCAGGTGCCGACGACCAGGATGAGCAGGATGGGATAACTCCACAGCCGTCCCGCCGCGGCATACGCAATCGGGAACAAGCTCGTGTCGATCGCCTTGAGGATGTGCGCCATCACCGTCGTAAGCTGAAGGCCCGCGATCCATAAGGGCCGAA
>Ga0207674_10000582_pt1 | contig 48019 bp, 40 predicted proteins | sample KBSCornC72_FD_184303 | JGI IMG/M metagenome (GOLD analysis project Ga0207674, IMG submission 184303) | Corn rhizosphere microbial communities from Kellogg Biological Station, Michigan, USA - KBS Corn C7-2 (SPAdes) (version 2) | ecosystem: Host-associated > Plants > Roots > Rhizosphere > Soil ... | reverse complement strand
GCTAAAAGACCAATTCCTGCACATATATGCCTGCCAGAAACATTTCAAAAGGGAAGAAGCTCCTGTATTCTGGTATCACCATCGGCCTGCTGCTGCTGATCTTTGAACTGATCTCGCGGGCATACTATTACCAGCGGCTATCCCCACATCCACTGGCAATGGTACAGTTGGTGCGGGATGTACGGGATCGGGTAGAACAAAAATTTGCCAAAGACACCCTTACTCCACATCTGCAGCACAATCATTACCTCGCGCGGCCTTCTTTTTCCGAGGAAGACAACAATGAGGTCAACAGCGAACATAGGGAAGCCAACCAGGCGGTGTATGAACCCTGGGTGGAGTTCGCCTTCCGGGACATCCGGTCGAAATACGTAAATGTGCAGGATCATATACGCCGGTCTGTTCCAGAGCGATCCGATGCGCCACCGCCCGGTCCCGGATTCATCAATGCCCCGGCATCGGACTCTTTCTTATTGGAATTCTTATCATCGGGACCGCAGCAGCAGTCGTCTGCAAGCACAAACAATCCCTTCACCATTTTTTTTCTCGGCGGCTCCACCACGTATGGATTCAATGTTACAGATGCAGAAACCATCCCATCTTTTTTTGTCGGAGCTTACCAGGAAAAATATCCACAGGGCCGTCCTATCCGTGTGGTCAATTGGGGAATGCCTTTTTACTTCAGTTACCAGGAGCTGATCCTGCTGACCGACCAGATCTTCCGGGATAATAAACCTGATATGGTGATCATGCTTGATGGACTCAATGATTGCCTGCAGGCCAATGCCACTTATACCCGGGCGCCGGTGTTTGCCCTGGGTATACAGGACCTCGTGCGACCAGGAACGGCCACTGCCAACAGCCAGCAGCAGGACTATTATGAATTGCCGGCGACAATGAGCCCGGACTCCGCTTGTCGTATGGTCGTTCAACGGTACGTCGACAATATCCGTCACGCCCGTGAGATCACGGCAACTTATAATATCCCTTTATATTGTTTTTGGCAACCCGTGCCCTACTACAACTATCCCAACCGCGCGCAGGATCCCATTTGCACGCAGTCGTCACCGCCACGATTCAGCATGATCTATCCCCTGGTAAAGGCCAGGACCGCAGAAATTCCTTACCTGTTTTTCCTGGGCGACATGCTGCAGGATGAGAAAGGACTGCCCTTCATCGATCAAATCCATTATTCTCCCTCCTTCAACCGGACCATCGCGAAAAGAATGCTTGATCTGGCCGGCCCGACAATAGTTTTATGGAATTCTCGCACCGCAAACTCTCATTAGAAACCACATATTTTATGGCAGAGCTCAACAGCACGGCCACACACTCCCATAAAAGGGGGATGAGGCGCGGCGGCTTATTACTGGCCTTCGGCCGACGGACCGGTGGTCCATGCAAACTCTCTACCCGTGTAGATCTTACCCCCATGGTAGACCTGGGTTTCCTCCTAATCACTTTTTTTATGGTATCAACCGTATGGTCCAAGCCCCACGCTTCCACATTACGCATGCCCGCCGACGGACCTCCCTCATCACTCGGCAACGATGCAGCCCTGACGCTTGTGGCGCTCGAAGACAATAAGATATTTTATTACAATGGCGAATTAGGCGAATCCTTGCAAAAAGGCGCCTACGGCATCACCAGCTATGACCAGCGCAATGGCATCGGGGATATCATCCGCAAAAAACAGCTGGCCATGGATAAGAGCTATAAGGGCGGCAGAAAAGAAATGTGCGGGAATTGCGCTCCCGCTAAAAATAGCCCAATTCCCGCAAACCGCTAATGTCTGTCCTTCGGACGAGCCGCTTGTAGCGGCTCCTTGATGCTCCTGATAAAACCCACCCCCGGATCCAATTATAAGAATGTCGTTGGCCTTCTGGATGAGGCCCTTATCAATGACGTTAAGCGCTATGCACTTCTCGACCCGACAAAAGAAGAACAGAATGTGCGGGAATTGGTCTTCTCTAAAAAATAGCCAATCCCCGCAAAGCAGGCCTTCGTTGGAAGAACTTTGGTAGAGCTCCATGCATTCGCTCAGAACTTCGTCGGAGTTCCGAACCCTCACTCCTCCTTGGTCGTACCCTTCGTTCCTCGGGTACTTCGTAAGCTCCTTCTCAATCGTAACCTTCGTTACACTTGGTTACCGTCCATCTCGTTCGTAACGTTCGTACCTCCGTTACATTCGTACCCTTCGTTCCTCGGGTACTTCGTAAGGTCCTCCTTGTTCGGAACCTCCGGTTCTGGACGAACCGCTTTTATCGGTTCAGGTCAGGTTCAAAAATAGTGGTTTTAGCTGGTGTACCTGCCTGATTTCAGCCGGGCGGCAGTAATTCTCAGTCGGGCCGGGTAAAAGCATCGGTAAGCTCCCGGATCCTATCGGTGGCCAGTCTGCTATGTCCCGAGGTAATGACTACCCGATAGCGAAAAGTGACAGACTTCCCTTTTTCCAGACGAAAGTTCAGAATTTCCTTATCCTTGCTAAATATCTTCTGTCCCAAAGGGTTAGCCGCAAACAATCCATATCCGCGGGCATGCCAGTAGGTGGGATATCCGGGATTTTGAGGATGGTCGATCATGAGTATGCTAAGGGTGTCCTTCCCTTTCTTTCCATATAACATACACCAGGCACCTCTTGTTCCCCAGGCGCTGTCACCAGTTTTGCCCTCGCTGGTAAGATAGGTGCCATTGATATCAGGAGCATTGCCGGCAGCTACCTTGGTGACATTTCCCTTGTCGTCGACAAATTCCCCCGGCACATTGGTCGGGATCTGCAGCTCACGGGTCACACGCAATCCCAGCATGCCGTCCTTGGCGTCGGGGAAGCTGACATCCTGCACGGCAGTCAGTGTAGTGCTGCGATCGATGATCCTCTCGTCCTGGGTGGCGCTGAAGAGTAAAATGGTATTTTCTTCCAGCAGGACATTTTTCTGCTGATCTATCCAGTTGGCGCTGTATTGTATGATCCCTTTATCTCCTTCCTTTTTTCTCTTGATATTGGTGGCCATTGTAATACTGTCAATCTTTATCCAACCATAGCTGTGTTTTTTCGCCGCAGGAATAGCATAGGAATTATTCCAGAAATCAAGGCCATTGACATTCTCATAATTGAACCAGAGCCCGATGTGATGAGGATGATCCACAGGCTCACCCGGACGTGGCTGTAACGGGAATCCCCTGGTGACGAGCTGTTCATCGGGCGCATAGATGGGATATAATACAGGTTTTTCCAATGTGTCGGGATAGATGAGCTCTGTGAAGGGCCTGCCTCCGGCCTTTACAACTATCTTATGAGCAGTCGCGTCAGCAGTGACACGAACATCGACAGGCCGCGATGACTGGGCAAGTGCGGCTGAGGCAGGCATGATACCCATGAATACAAATGACAGGTTACGGAAACGATTGCGGAAAAAGAAAGGGAAAGCAAGCATAAACAGGCTAATTTTTCGTGGTAAGATATTCTAAATTAGTAAATTTATCTGTCAGCGATCAGCTTGATCCATTATTAAATTCACTTCAGCATGAAAACAAACCGCAGAGATTTTATTCGTCAGAGCTCGATGGCCGGAATGGCGAGCTATATGGGAGCATTGGGCTTCACTGCCACCAGCTATCGTAATATCATAGGCGCTAATGATAGGGTACGGGTAGGCGTTGTCGGATTCTCCGATAGACATCGAAACGACCATATTCCCGCCTTTCTGGCATCCAACAAAGAGCTGAATTTCGACATCATCGCGGTCTCGGACATCTGGAAAAAGAAAAGGGAGGCTGGTAAGGATTTCTTAACACAGAAGATGGGGCATCCTGTACAGGCATGCGTCAACAACGACGAGCTGTATAATATTAAAGAGGTGGATGCCGTCATCATCAGCACGGCCGATTTCCAGCATGCCTGGCATACGGTAGAGGCGGTAAAAGCAGGCAGGGATACTTATACGGAAAAACCGCTGGCCGAGACGATGGAAGATGCCCGGGCAGTGCTGAAGGCAGTCAAGGAATCTGGGAAGATCGTACAGATAGGCTCCCAGCGTCGCAGCGGGGCCAATTACCACGCAGCTGCCGATTTTATAAAAGAAGGTAAATTCGGACCGATAGTAATGGTGGAGCTCACCTGGAATGTAAACCAGCCGGGGCGCTGGCGTCGTCCGGAACTGGTGGCTGAGATGAGGGAACAGGACACGGATTGGAAAAGGTTTCTGATCAATCGGCCTTATGAGCCGTTCGATGCCCGTAAGCACCTCGAGTTCCGGCTGTTCTGGCCTTATTCTTCCGGCATACCCGGCCAATGGATGAGCCACCAGATCGATACGGTGCACTGGTTCTCCGGATTCCCTCATCCCCGCAGCGTCTCCGCCAATGGAGGCATCTATGCCTGGAAAGATGGACGCAGGAATGCGGATACACTGACGGCAGTGTTTGACTACGGTCCGTTAAACGACCCTTCCTCCGGCTTCCAGGTCCTGTTCACTTCCCGGCAGACAAATGCGGCAGGAGATGTAAAAGAGATCTACTATTCCAATGGCGGCACCCTTAACCTGGATACAAATAAAATATCACCCGAAGGAGGCCTTACGGCAAAATATGCGGGCGCCATGAACATGCAGGCCAACCTGTTGCCCGAGATGTCCTTATCGGAAATGGCCGCCAAGGTCTCCACGGATGCCAGCACAGGCAAGGATCCTCTCACTACCGCTCATATGCGCAATTGGATGGAATGCGTACGCAGCCGTAAGCAGCCGAATGCGCCTATCGAAGCAGGGTATAACCATTCCATTGCCGTCATCATGGCTAATGCAGCCTATCGTACGGGCCAGCGGGTGACATTTGATGAAACTACCCAGGAAGTGATGGCCGGCGGCAAGGTATTTAAATATTAAAATAACATGACTCATGAGAGCATTGGTATTGACGGGAAAGAACGAGCCATTGATCTTGCAGGAAAAATCCGATCTGACTCCTGGTGAAGGAGAAGTTATTATACGTGTGCACGCGGCGGCGCTCAATCACCGGGATGTATGGATACAAAAAGGCCAATACGCAGGTTTGAAATATCCGATCACTCCCGGTTCAGATGGGTCGGGCGTGGTAGTGAATGACCCTACCGGTACATTCACCGGCAAAGAGGTCATCGTCAACCCGGCCATTCACTGGGGCGGCGCCCTCTCCCATCAGGACCCCAAGGATTTCCGTATCCTGGGACTACCTGACGATGGCACTTTCGCCGAATTTGTAAAAGTCCCTTTGCAAAATATTGTTGAGCGTCCGGCGCATCTTTCTTTTGAAGAGGCGGCAGCACTTCCGCTGGCAGGTGTGACGGCGTTTAGGTCGGTATCCACACGGGCCAGGGTGCAGTCAGGTGAGAAGGTCCTGATCACCGGGATTGGCGGAGGGGTGGCGCTTTTTGCCCTGCAATATGCTATCGCCCTGGGTGCGAGGGTCTATGTCACTTCCGGCAGCGGAGAAAAGATCGAAAAGGCCATCGCGCTGGGGGCATTGGGAGGCGCCAACTACAGAACTGATAGCTGGGGCCAAAGTCTCCAGCAGCTGGCAGGTTCTTTTGACGTCATCATTGACGGGGCGGCAGGTGACGGCATGGATGAATTGCTTAATCTCGCCACACCTGGTGGAAGGGTCGTATTCTACGGAGCCACCCGAGGGAACCCTTCTGCGGTGACAGCACGGCGTATTTTCTGGAAACAGTTAAATATTCTTGGTTCAACCATGGGCAGTCCGGAAGACTTCCATTCCATGACAGCATTTGTCCGGCAGCATACCATCCATCCCGTTATAGACAAGATATTCCCTTTCGCCGAAGGAGAGGCTGCCATGCGTCGAATGGATGATGCCCATCAGTTTGGGAAAATAGTGATCCGCGTACAGTAGTTATTTCGCGTTTTTGATAGCTGCAATGCCCGGCAGTTCTTTTCCTTCGAAATACTCCAGCATAGCGCCGCCACCGGTGGATACATAGCTGACCTTGTCGGTATATCCGAATTGATTGACGGCAGCCACGGAGTCACCGCCTCCTACTAGCGAGAAAGCGCCTTTCTGAGTGGCTTCTGCTACGGCCTTGGCGATAGCCTTTGTGCCGCGCTGGAATTTTTCCATTTCAAATACGCCCATGGGGCCGTTCCACAATATGGTCTTGGAGTTGAGGATGACATTGGTGAATTGGTCTATCGCATTTTCTCCAATGTCGAGTCCCATCCATCCGTCGGGGATGTTATTGCTGGGGGCCGTGGAGTCGTTGGCATTGGCATCGAACTTATCGGCGATGATGGAGTCGGAAGGCAGGTGAATGCGAACGCCCTTGGCTTCCGCCTTTTTGCACAGGTCCAGTGCTGTCTGCAGTCTGTCGTTCTCACATAGGGAGTTACCTGTCTTGCCGCCCTGGGCCTTCATGAAGGTATAGGCCATCCCGCCGCCAATGATGATGTCGGTGGCGCGTTCCAGGAGATTTTCAATGATCAGTATCTTATCGGAAACCTTGGCGCCGCCGATGATGGCGACAAAAGGTTTTTGGGACTGGTGTAATACCTTTTCAGCGCTTTTGACTTCTCCTTCCATCAGCAGACCGAACATCTTTTTGTCCTTGGGGAAAAAGTCTGCAATGACGGCCGTGGAGGCATGTGCCCGGTGGGCTGTTCCAAAAGCGTCGTTGACATATACATCGCCCAGCTTTGCCAGTTTTTGTGCAAAAGCCTTGTCGCCTTTCTCTTCCTCTTTATAAAAACGGAGGTTTTCCAGGAGCAGCGTTTCTCCGGGTTTTAACATACCAGCCGTGGTATAGGCCTGTTCGCCAATACAATCATTGGCAAAAAGAACGGGGGATCCGCCCAGCAGCTGCTGCAGGTGAGGAACGAGATGTTTCAGCGAATATTTATCGGTGGGTCCATCCTTGGGACGGCCGAGATGGCTCATCAGGATGACGCTGCCGCCATCGCCGAGTACTTTCTTGATGGTAGGAATAGCGGCCCGCATACGGGTATCGTCGGTGATCTCGAACTTATCATTGAGAGGAACGTTGAAATCCACCCGGATCAGGGCTTTCTGCCCTTTGAAGTTATACTGGCTGAACTGGCTCATATGTCGTTAGTGATCCGGGTCTCCTGCTGTCAGGAGACCCGGGCTATGAAAAAATCTTATTTGGAGATCAATTTGGCGAAGTAGTGGAGGCTGCGAACGAGCTGACTAACATAGCTCATTTCATTGTCATACCAGCTGACTGTCTTTACGAGCTGGGTGTCTCCGTTGGTGATGACACGGGTCTGGGTGGCGTCATAAAGAGAGCCATATGCAATACCGATGATGTCGCTGCTGACGATCTCGTCTTCGGTGTAGCCAAAGCTTTCGTTGGCGGCAGCCTTCATGGCGGCGTTGACTTCTTCGATAGTAACCTTTTTATTCAGTACGGTCACCAGTTCAGTGAGGGAGCCGGTGAGAGTGGGAACACGTTGCGCGCCACCGTCCAGCTTGCCTTTCAATTTGGGAAGTACCAGTCCGATGGCTTTGGCTGCGCCGGTGCTGTTAGGCACGATATTGACGGCTGCAGCCCTTGCACGGCGAAGGTCACCTTTCGGATGGGGAGCGTCCTGTGTGTTCTGGTCGTTGGTGTAAGCATGGATCGTTGTCATCAGACCGCTGACGATGCCGAACTTGTCATCCAGCACCTGCGCCATGGGAGCCAGACAGTTGGTAGTACAGGAGGCGCAGCTGATGATAGTCTCGCTGCCGTCCAGGACATTGTGGTTAACGTTGAAAACGATGGTTTTCAGGTCGCCGGTGGCGGGTGCGGAGATAACCACCCTTTTAGCACCTGCGGTGAGGTGAGCGGCAGCCTTGTCCTTATCGGTGAAAAAGCCGGTACATTCCAGGACTACATCTACATCGTGAGATTTCCAGGGAATGTCAGCGGGATTTTTTTGTGCGTATATCTTAACTTCTTTGCCATTAACTATAATAGAGTTTTCCGTAGCCTTAACTTCCTCTTCAAAGCGGCCCTGGGCGCTGTCATACTTCAGGAGGTGAGCTAATACCTTAGGACTTGTCAAATCATTGATCGCCACTACATCAATTCCTTCCAAACCGTGAATTTGGCGGTAGGCCAAACGCCCGATCCGTCCGAAACCATTGATAGCAACTTTTACTGTGCTCATAACTTAACAAATTTGAATTTTAAAATTAAGGTCACGAAGTTAAGATTTTGGGTGCTTACGTTGTTGTAAAATTTTGGCTATCAATTTTAAACAACATCTAATTTTCTTAAAGACAAGGGGTTGCTGCCCGTGAATTCGCGTTGGAGATAATAGGATTGACCAAATTGAGGATCCGGGCACCTATCTTCACCATATTAATTGTTTAAACATGTCGACAACACGTAATTCCAGGCTGATCGAGGCATCCCCGCAAATACTATACGAGGCCTTCACAAACCCTAAAGCCCTGGAAACCTGGCTGGCGCCGGGTGATATGACGGGAAAGATCCATCGCTTCGACCTGAGGGAAGGGGGCAGCTATGAAATGTCCCTTTTCTATCCGGAGTCCGACCAGGAAGCCCGCGGTAAGACCACCGGGAAAGAAGATAGGTATGTTGCCCGGTTCGTGGAATTACAGCCCGGCAAAAAGATCGTGGAGGCCATCCGGTTTGACTCCCCCGACGCTCATTTTCAGGAGGAGATGATCATGGAAGTGCTCTTCGAGCCGGTGAATGAAGACACCCGGATAACAATGATCTTTAACAATGTTCCCGCCGGCATTCGTCCCGAGGACAATGAAAAGGGCACCGAGCTTTCCCTTCAGAAGCTGGAGAAATATGTGCGGGAATTGGCTGAAAAGGGCTGAAGATTAAGAACGTAAAAAATTTGGCAGATTTTCCATAGCACTATATCTTTGCACTCCTTTCACGGAAACCTCCGGTAAAGGCTACTGAGATAGACGCCGCGTTGGTCAATCGGTTAAGACGCCTCCCTTTCACGGAGGAATGAGGGGTTCGATTCCCCTACGCGGTACACGTGGCGCATTATGGCACGAAAATTCGAAGGCCATCTCCTCAATAGATGGTCTTTCTGTTTGCTTATGAACCTACTACAAATAGCTTCACCTTCTTTCTAGTTGGAAGGCTTCGTGTATCAACCGTCGCCTGCTCTCTTTATCTGTTTCCGTTTTCAGTTGGCGATAGATCTCTATATACCGGCTCGAGCGGCGGTCAAAGTCTTCGGTTGTGATCAGCTTCTTTAGCCAGTCGCTAAAATCTAGCAAGTCCGGTTGGTCGCTAGTATATGTCAATGCCTGCGTGTACTCGACCTGCATGAGATTGGACGAGTGCCAGATGTCCAATGGGACCGGGGACCCGCCCAAAAAACGATCGATCCAGTATGGGTTAGCACAAAAGGTTTGGAAGGCTGCGCTTGCCGCTTCCGTTAGCCGCCCGGTCTTGAACAGGAGAATAGCCGACTCAAAGAGAAATTCCGGAAAGCCGCTGTCGTCGGAGAAGTTCTTATAAAACCATTTGAGATAGGTCAAGCCGCCCTTATAGTCACCCAACTGTACAAAATATCCGGCAGGCAAATACCGAAGCCCGCGGCTATCGTCATAGGCTCCGAATTTTCGTTTCTCGGCCGCCAGGATGCGTTTTATATCCGTTATCTTTTTCTTGAGCTTTTCGATTTGTTTCGGTGTCATGGGGATTGGTCTTACGCCAGAAATAAGGAATACCGGGTTTTGTGATTTTTCGCCCCTTTCTCCAAGTTGACTTCGCGACCGGCCAGACGGTTAATTGTACCTGTTGATCATGCTAACGACGACTTTTGCTATCATATCCTTCTCCTCCGGCTTACTCCCCGCGATCATGCCCGTTATGGCCCTGATCGCACCCATTTGCCATTATGATAACCATAGTGTCTTATCCTCCAGCACAGCAATTTTTAATATAGAAATCCAAACAGCCAAAGAGGCACCTTTGTCCCCAATCCCGTTTCTATATCGTCCGCAGCTACCAGATAGAACTCCAATTCTTTGACCTGCCCCGCATTCTTTGATTTACCACCGACCTCTATTGTTATGCCTGACGACACGAAATCTCCGATCTTGGGAGCAGAGACTTCGGCTCCAGTATTTATCAATTGATTCAGTAAAAACGTTTCTCTGATATTTCCTTGTTCCGGAGAGGGATGTATTGCATAAGCCAGGTTCGTGTTCTCCAGGTAAATCTTATCTGGCTTTTGTAGCCTGGACATACCTTTACCGTCAGCAGAAAGGATATTCAGCAGTCGGGCATCCCTTAATTGGTAGATATATTCATAAACACTTTCCCTGTGTATATCTATTTTTCGGGCTAACTCCGATATATTCGGTTTGAAAGGCACCGATTCTGCGATTACGCCCAGTAACCTCTTTACCTTTACCGCTGTGCCAGCATTGTAGGAAGCTATGTAAGCCAGATCAGTATCTACTATGGCATTTATCACCTGTTCCAGCTTTGGCAAATACTCGGCCTCTCCTTCTGCGATGATTGGCAAGTAGCCGTTCTTGAGGTATTTTCGGAAGACTGGCAGCGGTTGTAATTTTTCCAATACTGACAGGCTGAAATCTCTGTGACGTGATCTTATATCCTCTATGGTTAAGGGATCAAAAGCTACGCCTTGTGCAAAAGTGAGATATTCTCTGAATGATAATCCAGCGAGCGAATAGCTGATCGCCCTGCGACTTAAATCGGCTTCTCCACGATAGATATCAAGGGCGGATGAGGCAGAAAATACAACGCGCATTTCTGGTAAACCATCATAAATATTCTTAAGCTCCCTTGACCATTGGGGATATTTGTGAACTTCATCAATTAATAATATTCTTCCTCCTTGCCGATACCAGTCCATAGCCGTATCAAGTAGAGTGTGATTATAAAACCACGTATGATCAGCAGTGATATACAAAGCACGAGGCGCCAATTCTTTCAAATCATATTTCATGTATTGCAGGATAAGGGTGGTTTTCCCAGAACCACGCGGGCCTTTGATCCCGATCATTCTTTGATCCCAATTGATGATAGAGTGCAGATATCGCCTGAAAGAATTGTCGATAGTCCGTAAAATGTTGTCCTGATATTGAATAAGAGGCTCCACTGTTTTGTCGGTTTAAATAGACAAATATAGCAATAAAATGTCGGATCAGATGGACAATTTTGGGATATGAGGAGCGATTGCCATAAAATTCATTTGTTAGACAGGTTATTAATTTTCACCCCGGCAATTCACTAAAAGCCTGTAAATCAATAAGGGCCTGGTTCGCTAATTGTCCCCTACAGGGTACTTTCTTTAATATGAAGTCGAAATCAATGATTTTGGCTTTTTTATTTGGTTGAAACCTAACCCAGTGTTCGAACTTAATGTATAACTCGTGCTTTCATGTTGAAGAGAAGTTCGAACACTATACAGGGTTGTGTAGAATAAACTTTAAAACAGGCATAAAATTTGTGTAATTAAAATCCTGCTTCTATTGAAGTCCTCAAATCCTCTTAAAGTCAGTTTTTCCCGCAATATTATTCTTTATTATTAATTGTATAATTAACCTGCTATGAAAAGCATGCCCACCAGGCGTGGCCTCATCCTGTCTGCTCTTATGATCATTTCCCCGATCCTGCTGATCTTTATGGGCTGTAAAAAAACACCCTTGCCAAACGTTGCCGCCAAAGGCTATCTTATCAAAGGCAAGGACGGCGAATGCCTTCCCACCATCGTACACGGCACCTTTTACAATGGCATTCCCGCGGAGACCGACTCCAATTATATAGACGTCGATGTCTATGTCACCAGCCCGGGGATTTATGACATTAATACCTATCACCGCAATGGCGTGCAATTCAGGGCCACCGGCACCTTCCCGGACACAGGCCAGAAAGTGGTCCGCCTCAAAGCCTTCGGCACATTCATCGCCCCCGCCGAGATCAGTTATCCCCTGGTTTTCGACTCATCCGTCTGCCAGTTGGATATTCAAATTCACGACAGTCTCGGCAGATCGATGGAGAACAATACATGGGAGTTTACAGTCGCAGGCCAGACCTATCACGGCTCCTGTTCCGCCCCTGTCTACCAGCTTCCTCAATATTCTGGTTATAGCTTCGAATTCCGGGGCTATCTGGCCTCCGGTGCCCAGGACACCGTTTTGCAAATGGATGCCTTTTTCCCTTTTGAAAGCAATGGGCGCCCCGATACCGTCGACTACCCTTCCAATATTTCGCCAGCGCAGTCCTGGGGATTCTTTAGCTCTCCCAATGGCTACAATCCCATTTACTATGCCGGCTATAACACGCCTGGCGCCCTTATCAAAATTCACTTCAATGGCGATGTAGGTGGCGTGATAACGGGGACCTTCAACGGGACCGCACTCAGCGTCGCCGATCAAAAGATCGTCACCATCACCAACTCCAGATTCAAACTCGGCAATTAATCATACCAAACCTGATCATGAAAAAGCTTTCACCTCTTCTACTGATAATCATAATGGCAGCAATAGCTTGCAAAAAGACAGACCCCAATATAGGCATCGCTACAGGCTCCCTCCAGGATGCCAAAGGTTACTGCCTCCCCTATACCGTTCATGGCAGCTTTTACAAGGACGCACCGGCCGCGCCAGACTCCAACTATGTAGAACTTACCCTCGATGTCAAGTCGATAGGCTCCTATAATATCAAAACGGATACTATCAACGGCGTCGTCTTTGCCGACTCCGGAAAATTCACCACCACCGGAATCAACAAGGTCCGCATGCATCCTTTCGGTGTCTTCCGGGGTGTGGGCGCAGTGTCTTATCCCATCGTCTGGAGCAACACCTACTGCCAATTTTCCATCAGCATCGTAGACTCCACTCTTCCAGAAGGACAGTACCGCTTTACTGCGCACAACAAATCCTTCTACGGCGTCCTGAGCTATATCACCTATACGCCGACAGTCGAATTTATCGGTGCCTCAAGCCCCACCAGCGACACCATCATTCATATCACCGTCCCCCTGCCGCAGTCCGCAATCATCTCAGGCTTTCAAGGCAATCCTCTACCCCCGCAACCCCTTGGCACCTGGCCAACAACCACTCCGGGTACGGCATTCTATTACACACATGCTACCGACACCTTCTTCCGCGCTGATCCATCCACGACAGGCAAGGCCATGACCATCGTCGTCGACACAGCATATGGGTCCAGCAAATACGCCGTAGGGATTGTCGTATCAGGCAAATTCTATGGCACTGCCGCTACAGCCACAGGCGCAGCCGCAACGATCAACGGAGAGTTCAAGGCGCTATATGATTAGAGAATAACGGTGTGCCCCAGTGAAAATTCCAGGCTGAAAAGTTTGTAGCTTTTACTTTAAAATGTCTGAATTTTTTGGTTTTCAGCCATTAAAAGGTATCTTAGGTCCCTCATGCAAGGCCTGATCTACTACATTTCATTACCATTCATCTATTTGCTTTCCCTCCTGCCTTTTCCGATCCTATACAGGGTCAGTGATGGATTCTATTTTATTCTCTATTACATTTTCGGCTATCGCAAAAAAGTAGCCATGCAAAACCTTCGCAATTCTTTCCCGGAAAAATCTGAAACAGAAATAAAAGGATTGTGCAAGGATTATTATCATTACCTCTGCGATCTCTTCCTCGAGAGTTTTAAAACGCTTACGATCGGGCGTTCCACCATGTTAAAACGTTGCACGTTAAGCGCGGCTGCAAAAGATATTTTCGATCGGTATCACCGGGAAGAGAAAAGCATTATGCTCGTAATGGGACATTACGGCAACTGGGAATGGGCCGGAAATACATTCAGCCTCACCTGTAAACAAAAATTGTTTGTAGTATATCATCCGCTCGGCAATAAGCATTTTTCCGGATTGATGTATCGCATGCGTACGCGTTTTGGGACCGCACTTATTGCAATGAAAGACACCTATAAAGACATGGTGAAAAATAAGGCTATGGTCACCACCACCGCATTTATTGCCGACCAAACGCCACAGCCGGATAATGCATTCTGGACAACCTTTCTCAACCAGGATACACCCGTCTTCCGGGGAACGGAAAAAATTGCAAAAAAAATGGGCTATCCCATTGTATACATAACAATAAAGCGACTGAAAAGAGGTTATTACGACATACTGGCGGAAATATTGTCAGAAGACGCTAAATATACCGCCGACGGAAAAATTTCCGAACTGCATACCGCCAGACTGGAAAAAGATATACGGGAACAACCTGAAATATGGCTTTGGACACATAGGCGATGGAAGCACAAGCGCCCGGCAGAAAATAAATCAATTTAAAACCCCCTTTAGCTTCAAGTCATGAAAAACAACCCGGGCAGGGTGCTGATCCTTGCTACAAAACCCTTCGCCAAAGAAATAACATGGAAAAGCTGGTATTACAGTCTGTCCACTCTTTCGATCCTGATTTCCCTTTTTGCAGGTGTTTATTTTTTTAGTAATATCTACTTACAGATTGGCTGCAGTATTGCAGCCGGGCTCACCATGGTTCGTATGTTCGTGATCTATCACGATCATCAGCATCATACCATTCTGCACCGTTCATTGCCTGCAGATATTCTTTTTAAATTGTACGGTATTTTTATACTCGCCCCTACCAGCATATGGAAGCGTTCGCACGATTATCACCACAATCATAACTGCAAATTATTCAGCGCCAGCATCGGCTCATATCCGGTGATGACCAAACAACGGTTTCTCCAATCTTCCAAAGCAGAGCAGCGTAGCTACCTGGCCATCCGGCATCCGCTAACCATTTTTTTCGGGTATTTCACTATGTTTCTTTACGGCATGTGTGTGCGTTCCTTCATCTGTTCGCCCAAACGTCATTGGGATTCACTGATCGCGCTTATCTTTCATATCGGTATCAGCGTATCGATCTTTGTTTACCTGGGCTGGCTCCCCTGGCTGCTGGCTGCCGTGATACCATTCATGCTGGCCTTTATGATAGGAGCCTATTTATTTTATGCGCAGCATAATTTTCCCGGGGTCACCTTCCGCGAAAAAGATGAGTGGTGTTATGAGGCGGCGGCGATGGCCTCCTCCAGTTACATGGTCATGAATCCCTTTTGGAAATGGGTTACGGCAAATATCGGCTATCATCATATCCATCATATCAATTCACGCATTCCGTTTTACCGCCTTCCCGAAGTAATGGCCAGCATTCCAGAATTACAAGAAGCAAAAACGACCACATTGAGCCCTTTGGATATCATGGCATGCTTTCGGTTGAAAGTATGGGATCCGAATACTAACTCTATGGTCGGAATTAAGTAATTGTAAGGAATGATTTCCAGGCCCCCGAATTATAGCGCTTTCACGATCGCCAGCGCTTTTTCGACATGCTCGGCAGGAGAAATATGATCGGCTGCCGATGAAAAGACCGCTACAATTTTACCCTCTTTATCGATGACAAAAGTGGTTCGCGGAATAAACCCGTGGGTAAGCTCCACTCCCCGTACGTCCTTCATTCCGGGCCTTGGAGGGGCAAATGTCAGGCCGTAGGTTGCTGCAATTTTGCCTCCGGGGTCTGACGCGACGGGGAATTTGCCTGCACAGTAATTCGAATCGGAAGAAAATGAATTCAGCCGCTGAATATCGTCTGCGGATACACCGATAATGGTAGCGCCCGCCGCTGTAAATTTATCCTTGAGCTCAGCGAAGGTATGTGCTTCCAGATCACAGCCGCCAGTATAGGCGGAAGGATAGAAATAAACGACAACCGGCCCTTTAGCAAGGGCGCTCTTTAACGAAAAATCAAACTCACTGCCGGCCAGGCTGGCCTGGGCGGTAAATACAGGCGCTGCGTCTCCTTTTGACAACATCTTCGATTGCGCAAAGCCAGACGGGGCTATCAAAAGAGAAAAGCTGAAAATCAAAAAAGATGCGCAGTAATATTTCTTGAACATGGCGAATTGTTTTGAGATATCAATGGCGTTGTTATCAAATCTACGATAAAATTGCGCAATTTGTTTCAATCTTTTAGCAATGCGTTTCAATCGGCGCTAAAAGCTCCCGACCAGGCTCCGGACTATCTTTCCAATATCGTAATAGTCATATATTCACGGGATTATTGAATTATAGGCGTGCCTTATGAACAATAATGCCCTTGCTACAAAACCCCATTACCCTGTCTTGGATGGCTTGCGCGGAGTAGCCGCCATCATCGTTGTCGCCTTCCATCTTTGCGAGCCGCTTGCAACCAGCCATCTTACTCAGTTGGTGAACCACGGTTATCTAGCGGTCGACTTCTTTTTCCTGCTGTCGGGTTTTGTCATTGGGTACGCCTATGATGACAGATGGAACAGGCTTACCATCGGTGGCTTTTTTAGACGTCGTATAGAACGGCTCCAGCCTCTCGTCATCTTAGGCATGACGCTGGGTGCCATAGGATTTTACTTCACCGACTCCACGCTGTGGCCGCTGATCCACACTATCCCGGTGTGGAAACTGCTTCTGGTCATGCTCATCGGGTATACGGTGCTTCCCATACCCCTATCCATGGACATCCGCGGCTGGCAGGAAATGCATCCGTTGAACAGCGTAGGATGGTCGCTGTTCTTTGAATACATCGCAAATATTCTTTATGCCGTCTGGGTCAGAAAATTTTCAAAGTTGGCTTTATCATTGCTCGTGGTCATCGCGGCCATAGTCCTATTCCATTTCGCCTTAACCAATGAAAATGGAGATGTCACAGGTGGTTGGACGCTCAATTTTGAACAGGTTCGGGTGGGACTGACCCGGGCTATTTATCCCTTTTTCGCCGGTCTTCTGTTATCGAGGGTGGCAAGGCCTGCTGACGTAAGGAATGCATTTCTTTGGTGCAGTTTATTGATCATTGTGCTACTGTTCATGCCTCGTATTGGCGGTGCAGATCACCTCTGGCTGAATGGATTATATGAAGCGGTATGCATCGTCTTCCTATTTCCCGCCATCGTATATCTGGGCGCAAACGGCAAGGTTCATGATGCTGTCGGAAATAAGGTATGCAAGTTCCTTGGCGATATCTCTTATCCAATATATATGGTTCACTATCCGCTGGTTTACTTCTATGTAGCCTGGGTCAGCAATCATAAAGGCGTAACAATTGCGGAAGCCTGGCCTTATGCGTTGCTTACATTTTCTGGTGCGATCCTGTTAGCCTATTTAAGTTTGAAGCTATACGATGAGCCGGCCCGGGCATGGCTTCGGAAGAAGTTGAAATGACCTTGGTATATTTGGCTGCATCCTGTGGTGATACCGGAGCCGGCACCTGATTACGAATGGGAGGCAGGGAACGCAGATACCGGTAGACCGCTCTTAGATCATTGTCTTTCCATTGGGCGATTTCCTCCCAGGGCATAGGTGGAAGTATAGATCGTCCATTGTCCACCCCCAGGTGTTTACCTGTTCGAATGGCTTTAACGAACACATCTTCCGTCCAGACGCCAATGCCGGTCGAACTATCCGGGGTCAGGTTGGCGGCGTATGAAATACCCCAGGGGCCAGCATATGCAGTAAGGTCTGGCCCCATCAGCATCCAGTGACCCGGTGTCAGGGCATCGACATGCAGGGAAGGAAGAGGAACAGTAGCAGGATGGCCGGAAAGCAGCCGTTCGGAGTCCACAACAGGCCCCTGTGGTGTTAACTTCTTGGGAGAATGGCAATCATTGCAACCACCGACAATAACAAGATAATGACCACGCAAAACCATATTTTCAGCTTGTTTGTCATGGTACTGATCAATGTCTTCTTTGTTCCCGGCAGACGGAGAATGAGTGTTGCAGGCGACGAACAACAGGCTGACGACAGCAAAAAGAGTTTCTTTCTTCATATGATCTCACGATTTGATAACCGCAAAGTACAAGAGGACCCGGCGTGCAGAACATCCCTGAAAATAGTGATTTTTGCAGTCAGTACAGGGAACGAGCTTTTTGAATCAGTTCGGCCACATTGCTGGCTTTTAGCTTTTGCAGCAGATTTTTACGATGTGATTCTACGGTGTGTTTGCTGATCGAGAGTTCATAGGCGATCTGCTTTGAAGAAAAGCCTTTGGCCACCAGCTGAAGCACTTCCTTTTCCCGGGCGGTCAACAAGTGTGCTGGGGCGACCATGTCGGCATCATGACTTTCCAGCTTCTGCTGCGTGGTAACGATAGCATCGAGGAGTTTACTGCTCCTTCTTCTGGCGGCCAGACTGGCAAGATGTTGCTCTGTTAGTTTCTTTTGTTGGGTGGTGCAGTCACAGAAGGTCATCAAAACTTTATCCAGCAACCCTGCACGGGTAAGAGAAAGCACCAGCAGTTGCTGCGTCACCCACCTCCAACTACCATCGGCGTGTTTGAATCGGTAAATACACTGAAAACTGCCCGTCTCCTGATCCTCAAACCAGGTGGCTGCGGGGCGATGCGACGCTTCCATGAACCGAAGCACTGACGGCAGATCCGTTGGATGGGCCCTGGAGATGACAAATTGCACGCCCTCGTCGATAAACGTTTTGGAAGGATATCCGAGGACGGAGGAAAAATTCCTACTGGTAAAAAAAGTACACACGGTCTCACCACAGGAAGAAAATATCACTACGGTATTTCGATCCGTCGGTACGATGCGACCGATCGAGGAGCGCTCCTCACTGGTCAGTTGGGGGAACGATTGAAGGAACTTTTGCACCTCACCTTGTACCATGTAATAAATGTACGTCTTTTTCTAAAAATCACTGCTTTCAGGGATGGATTTCCCTTGTCCATCGGAATAATTTGCAGCATTCAATACTATAAAAATTTTATATCGATGCAAAGAGAATTATCAAAATCTACAGAGGCGCCAGACAGACCACAGGAAGAAACCCTTTCCGTAATTGGGCATGACATTACCGTTAAACTTGGTGCAGATCAAACGGACGGAATGTATAGTGTATTCGAGCTCATTGTTCCACCTGATACGGGAACAGGTTTACACATTGACAAGGATTGGGACGAGTATTGGCACGTGATGGAGGGAAAGTTTGCTTTTAGCTTGAATGGGGAGCGAAAGGAGCTATCCGCCGGTAGTTTTGCCTTTGGTTCCAGAGGGATACCGCACAGTTTTCGAAACGTTGGCGACACGGTGGGAAAATTGGTCATGATGACCGTTCCCTCCGGACTGGAAGCATTTTTTAGGCATGTTCACCAGGCTTCGCTTAAAGGCCGGCCGGACAAAGAAGAGTTTGTCGCCATCATGAGAGCGTACCATATCGATCCGGCCTGAAATACGGCCCCGCCACCCGGCGGGCCTCTTGTCGTCGCTCATTTATTCCACCCTCAGGCTCTTCACCGGATCCGCCAGCGCCGCTTTTATTGCCTGAAAACTGATCGTTGCAAGTGCAATGATTATGGCAACAAGCCCGCCTGCGGCAAATACCCACCAATCGATGTCGATGCGGTAAACATAATCCTGCAGCCATTTGTGCATGTAAAACCATGCAATCGGCGTGGCTATTACAAAAGCGACCATAATAAGGACGATAAATTCCTTCGAAAACAGATAGACAATGTTTGCAGCAGTCGCACCCAGCACTTTACGAATACCAACTTCTTTTATCCGCTGCACCGCCATGAAAGAGGCAAGGCCGTACAGACCAAGGCAGCTGAGGAATATCGCAATCGCAGCAAATATTTTATACAGCTGCGCTAACTGATTTTCCTGTTTGTAAAAACTTTCAATTTTATCGTCAAGAAACTTGTATTCGTATACATAATCGGGAAATGTTTGTTCCCATATTCTCTTAACAGATTGCATGGTGGAAGAAATGTTTGCCGTTGCCAGCTTTATTCCCGCCTGGCGGTACATGGTCGCATTTGTGGCAATAAGCAAAGGTGCAAGATCATGGCGAAAACTTCTGTCATTAAAATCTTTTAATACGCCAACAACAGGGCATTTTATCCGATCGCCCCATATGCTTATCTTTTTGTTCAATATGTCTTCCGGCTTTTTAAGCCCTAAACTTTTCACGAGTGATTCATTCACCAAAAACTCCCTTGTTGGACCGGAAGGTTGCAAATTTCTTCCGGCTATCAATTGTAATTTATAAGTTGGCACGTATTCGTCGTCGGCAAATTTGACAATAGCATTAAAATCGGCTTCTTTTATGGCATGGCCATATCTAAAGGCGCTCCATATGTCGTTCCCATCCTCCACGGGAGTATTGGAGCTGAAGCTTACCGCCCGCACACCGTTTACTGACAACAACTGCTGCCTTAAATAATCCGTTAGCTTGCCCCCAGTGCTATCCGGCCGGAAAGGAATATTTACAATAGCATCTTTGTCGAACCCTAACGGTTGATTCATAAAGTAATTCATCTGCTTTACAATAATGAGTGTTCCGATGATCAGCGCCTGTGCAATGACGAATTGAAACACCACCAATCCCCTTCTTAATGATATCCCCTTTGCAGTATTCATCGTAAGCTTGCTCTTTAAGGCATTGACAGGATTGAAACGCGATAAAACAATAGAAGGATAAAAACCAGCGAGCGCCGTTACAACAATCGTTACAGTCAAAAGAAATAGAATAATTGCAGGATTGTTGAGCACGTTGAATGACAGCGAAACTTCCAAAAGTCGATTCACAGAAGGTAATGCAAGAATTGCAATAGCTGCCGCCAGCACTACGGCGCTTGTCACGATCAAAAATGCCTCAACGATGAATTGCATTTGCAATTGAGATTTATTGCTTCCCAAAACTTTTCTCACGCCAACCTCCTTTGCACGATTAACAGCCTGTGCAGTGGAGAGATTGATAAAGTTTACGCAGGCAATCAACAGAATGAATGCCGCAATCAGCCACAATACATTAATAAGCTCATGACTGATCGTTTTGTTGCTATAGTTGCCTGTTTCCGTATCGTAATGCACGGCACTTAGCGGCTGTATAATATAGCTATCCTTATTGTCCGGAGGTTGCACCTCTCTTGAGTATGCCCTTAGTTGTTGATCAAAATTACCAACAGAAATATTCGGCGGCATCAAAACATAGCAACCAAAGTCGGGGCTTGTTCCATCCCAATCGGGGTTTTGTAATCCGTATATTTTGTCGCCCGTAAAATCTGTTCCGAAAGCAATTACAAGTTTTAACTGAAAGTCCGTATTGGCCGGAATGGTTGCGAGGATACCTGAAACTTTCAGCGCTATTGGCGGAGATTGAAACAGTCCCGCACCTATCCTGTATGATCCCGTCAGTTTAAGGGTCCTGCCAATGGCTGTCTTCCAGTCACCAAAATATGTTTCTGCAATCTCTTTTGTAAGCAACACATTGTTCGGATCTTTTAATGACGTATATGAACCTGCGAGCAAAGGGAAATCAAATATGTTGAAAAATGAAGGTCCGGTATAAAATACACCACTCTGCTCCTTAAAATTCTTTACAGGGGCGCCGTTGACATCGAGTACCTGTAGCTGATCGTTGTGGCTTGCATAGACCGGAGCTACCTGTTCTATTTGTGGAAAAGCCGTTTTCAATCCTGCCGGCATTGGAAAAGGAATACCTTTCCCATAAGAAATACTGGCTGCGTCCGCATGATGATATTCGGTAAGCACACGATAGATGCGGTCTTTCTTTGTGTGAAAATCATCGAAGCTTGTTTGAAACTGTATAATGATAAAGATCATCATGCAGACCGCTACACCTATAGCGAGCCCGGCAATGTTGATAAAAGCATAGCTCCTGTTCCGGACTAAGTTTCGGGAGGATGTCTTGAAATAATTTCGAATCATTGATCTGCGATTATAATGCAGTTTAAATTTCATCGGCTTTATAAACTCAGGTCTGAAATGCTTTAACACGTTCCATAAGAATTGCCGACGCGCCTTTGCCGGCGAATGCTCATGCCGGCGAAGAAAGATCTCCGTAATATCTCCTTCAATCTCATCCAGGTAATCTTCGCGGCAGAACCAGCGGAGAAACCGCAATGGCCATTTGGGGGGTCTGGGTTTCATCAGCTGAAGGATATTTTAGGGATCATTTTGTAAAGCCCGGTTCGTAATTCATATTGACTATCGAGCATGCGCTTCCCAAGAGCAGTAATAACATAATACTTTTTTCTCCTACCCCCTCTGTCTTCAGTAATACCTCCGAATCGTGATTTGACGAATCCCTTATCTTCCATCCGTTTAAGAGCCACGTGGATGGCGCTGATGTTGATATTTTTGGATAATTTTTCGACGAGGTTCTCCTGGATGCTCACCCCGTAGGCTTCATCATGCAGGGCAGCAACCATGAGGAGCACCAGTTCCTCAAATTCACCGATGGAAGGATGTTTCATGTTGACATTTACTTAACGAAAGTAAATTTAATGAATTACTTTCATATTTGTTAAGTAAATTATTGACCGCCCGGCGCCTGATAGCCGGTGCAAAGCTTCCAGCGTCCCTCAGAAACGACCTCAACGTTGCCGTCGACTACTTTAATAGCAGTGCCGGCGGAGGTGAGAAGCAGCATCATGATTTTTTACTTATGCTGTCTGAACAACCACTCCATCATCAACGGATCGCGATACGCCCCCAGCCATGAAAAATGTCCCACTTCAGGGTACTGGGTGAAACCGGGATGCGCACCAGCGTTCGTCAATGCTTCAAACATGGCCTGCCCGTATAAAGGGCTGACGGCGGGGTCCTCTGCTCCCTGGTAGATCCACATTGGAATATGGGCTATCGACGCGGCCTTCGAAGTATCACCGGCGCCGCACACCGGTACGGCCGCCGCAAACAAATTAGGATATCGCTCGAGCGCATCATAGGTCCCGTAGCCCCCCATGGACAGCCCGGTGATATATATCCGGTTGGTATCCACCGGCATCGTCGTCTCCAGCTGATGGATAAGCCCGATGAGCAGGCGCATTGACCTACTCGGCTCCGCGTTCAGCGTCATTCCCTTCCTGTTCTTGTCGAACGTTACGCTGCTCCAGGTTTCGCGCTCAGGGCATTGCGGCGCGATGACGATCGCCGGATGCGTCAGCATATTCTGGTCGGTCGCGAAGTTCATCACTCCCCACTTCAGCTGGGCATCGTTGTCACTGCCCCGTTCTCCCGACCCGTGCAAAAAGATTACCAACGGGTATTTTCTTTGCCGGTTGGCATCGGGAAACAACATGCGGTAGAATAGGCTATCGCCTTTTTCGACATACTTTTCGCGGCTAAATCGTGAGGGCTGGGCTTGCGCCAGGCCGGCCGCCATGACGCATACGAGAAAAGCAGGCAATATTTTCATAATGCCTAATTTAGGCAATTTTTATCGGATCAGAATGACTGTTCCTTCCCGCAGAACCGGTTCTCCCTTAAAGTCTATACCGCTGACCTTCCAGACAAAGGCGCCCGCCTCCACTACCCTCCCGCCGATGGAGCCATCCCATCCAAGAGCCGCGTCCGTGGTATAAAAGACACGCTGCCCCCATCGGTTCCAGATGGCAAAATACCCGAAGGCCTTCATTCCTATGGGTATGGCCCTTAGAACATCGTTGTGCCCGTCACCATTGGGCGTAAAGGCATTTGGAACGTATATATTCGCCGAGCTAAAAACCTTTATGGAGACGCTGGCCGTGGCTGAACATCCGCCATCAGCAGACGCAGTCACGGTATAGGTAGTATTTTTTTCCGGATGGGCGACAGGGTCTTGTGAAGAGGGATTGTCGAGACCGTCCGACGGACTCCATTGCCAGCTATTGAATCCGGTGTTACTTATGTCCGCAGCATGCAGCGTAAAAGACTGACCTGTCAGGACAGAAGTATCCTGGCCGGCAGACACGGCGGGTGCGGGACTGACGACGACGTTGACGGACACGGTCTGTTGACAGACGCCATTGCGGGCCGTAAGGGAATAGATGGTGGTAGCCGGCGGGGATGCCGTCGGCTGCAGAAGGGAGGGGTCATTCAGACCGGTGGCAGGCTGCCATGTGAATGCAGTGCCATTGGATGTGGCTTTAATGACACCCGACTTCCCCTCGCACAGAACCATTCCCGGACCGGCATCCACCGTCAGATCATTGTTCAGATGCACGCTGTCCGTGACAGTAGCACTGAGCCCGCTGGCATCTTTGATCGTCACGGTATAGCTGCCCGCAGGTAATGACGGGAAGACGGCAGAAGATTGAAAATTCACGCCGTCCCGGGAATACGTATATGGCGCTGTGCCGCCGGCTGGCACGACATTAATGGAACCATCGCTCTTTCCGCAGCCGGCAGCAGTGGATGTAAGGGTCGCCTTCAGGCACCGCTGGATTATCTCCCCCGCCTGGTCGCCGATGCACCCGTTGGCATCTTTTACATGCACCGTAAACTTCCCTATAGATACGTTGTTAAAAACATTCCCTTGCTGGTAGTTCGTTCCATCAAGGCTGTATTGCAATGGTGGGGCGCCGCCCGATGTCTGAACGGTCACCATTCCCCCCAACCCGCTGCAGTCGGCATAATGCGTCGTCACACCAACTACAGGCCCCACCGGATTGACGAGGGCCACGTCTGTGGTGGCGCTGAGGCCATTGGCATCTTTCACGGTGGCTTTATAATTACCTACAGGCAGGGAGGAGAAGACAGGAGAAGATTGGAATTTCACCCCGTCAAGCGAATACACATATGGAGACGTGCCACGAACTCCATGTACGGTAATAGTTCCGGTAGGATGAAGGCAGTCGGGATTCTGGACGGTAGTGGTGACAGCCGGACCGGGGCAATTCCCCCCCACCGTCACGTTGACCTGGTGCCTGTCGCCTGAAGCATCCTTCACCATTATGGTATACACACCGGAAAGAAGACCCGCAAATATGTTGTTCGCTTGAAAATGAATGCCGTCGATGGTATATTGGTAAGGCGGCGCTCCGCCAATGGCTTTGGCTGTGATGGTCCCGTCGGGTGAGCCGCCACAGGTCATGTCTGTCTCGGCGCCGCTGAGAGAGAGCCCACAGGAATATCCCACTGTATACGAGAAGAGGGACACCTGACCTCTGCCATCCTTTATATGTATAGTATAAACTTTCCCGGAAAGCCCTGTAAACTTACCGTTGCTCTGATAATTCGTTCCATCGAGAGAGTAAGTATAGGGGGGATTTGCGTCATGGGCTTCTACTGTAATGGTCCCATTGTTACCGGCGCAGGTAGCGTTAGTGCCGCTGACGATCAGCGAAACACAGCCATACAGCGTATAAGAGGTGCCATAGATACAGCCTTTCTTATCGACTACGGACAGTCTGTAATTTCCGGGAGTAAGGTTACTGAATGTGGGAGAGGTCTGCCACCCTGATCCCCCCAACCTATAGGAATAAGGACCTGTTCCGCCCGAAGCGCTTAATGTAAGGCTACCGTCATTGGTAGTACAGCCGGAAGGCCGTTTGACATCGATGACAGTCGCAGTAGGCGGATCCCCGTTAGTGGCGACATTGACAGTGGCGCTGACGGTAGCGCCGGTGGCGTCCCGCACATCGACAGTATGGGTCCCAGCGCTGGCGGAGTGATAGCCACTACGTTGCCAGGAGTCGCCGTCAAAGGAATAGCTGTACGGCGCTATACCGCCCGAAGGGTTGACGGTGATCATTCCATTGCCGGAAGCACAGGAAGCAGGGGTCGTAGTAATATCGAGCTGGAAGGCGTCAAGAGGGGTGGCGCCGGTGGCGGGGCCAGGTGTGGAAGAAATTACTCTTTTTTCCACTGCCTGGTTCAGGGCAGGGAAGCTATCACGGAAGTTATTGGAGGAAAAAGCATGGACATGTCCCTGGCTCAAAACTAGGGAGGGCCAGTAGCATAATGACAATGCTATGAGCAAAATGGGTCCCCTGGGCGGCATACTCAGGCATATTCAAAAACCAGGCCCTGCCTGTTTCCCGCCCCCCGGGGAATTCCTAGGGCTTCTTGCTAACACCCACGGCGTTCCATCCTTTCGGCCCCCTTTCGACGGTGAAGTTTACCAAATCGCCTTCCCTGACGGGATAGGTAGTCTGATTAATATGAAAAAAGACCTTTGTACCGTCATTTTGAAGAATAAAGCCAAACCCCTTGGACCCATCAAAATAGTCGATCTTCCCTGTTTTCAATGGATCTTCAACCTCCTTCCTTTGTGGTACGCCGATGTCGATATCTTCCGCGTTGACAGGTTTTCTTTTTTCGGGGTCAGGAGGGGTTGAAGTAATGTTACCATTTTCATCAATATAGGCCAGCATCTCGTCAAAACTCTTCCCCTTCACCTGGTTTGCCCGGCGCTCTTCCATTTTTTCCCGCTTTTCACGCTTTTCCTTTTGACGCTGCTTTTCTTTTTCCCGCTTATTGGAGGATTCTTTGGGTCTCGCCATAATTTTCTGGGATTTGCATTCTATACTATTACCACCGGCTCTTCCTGAACCCGCCGCCACCGCCGCTATTGCCGCGGAAAGACTTTTCTTCCTTGGGCCGGGCCTCCATCACTTTAATATTGCGGCCCTCGACCGTGGCATCGTTAAGCTCAGCTATGGCCTTCCTGGCTGCCGCCTCGTCAGTCATCTCGACGAAACCGAACCCTCTGGATTGACCCGTAGCCTTGTCATTGATGATCCTGGCTGAAGTAACTTCGCCGTAAGGCTCAAAAAAACCTTTCAGGTCTTCATCCTGCACATTAAAACTAAGATTGGAAACATAAATGTTCATACAGTAACAATTAAAATTTATAGTTGACTGAGGAAAGCAAAAAGCAATAACGATTATAGTCCGAAACAGGATAATTGCCGTTACTGGATGCGAGGCTCAAAATAGTTCGGTGAAGGTAGCCCTTAATTTCAATATTACAGCCAATATTTTGGTAAAACCCAGTTCTACCGTTTGGCTTCAGGCTCAACCCGATAGATATCACCATCATCGGTAATGGCGTAAAGCACGTTATCTGAATAAGCTACATCCCTAAATCGCTGCTTTTTATCTGCAAGAAGCCGCTCTTCTCCTACAACCTTATTATTTCGGATGATAAGACGGTCCACATGCTGTCCGCTGAGACAGGCAACAAACAAATTATTCTTCCATTCAGGAATGGCGGTGCCCTTATAAAAACAGATGCCGCTTGGCGAGACTACAGGATCCCAATAATACACCGGCTGTTCCATTCCCGCCTTTTGCTGAATGCCTTCACCGACCTTTTCGCCCGAATACTCAAGGCCATAGGTGATCACCGGCCATCCATAGTTCTTGCCGGGACGGATAAGGTTTATTTCGTCGCCGCCATGAGGGCCAAATTCGGACTCCCACAAATCACCGGTGGCCGGGTTAATGTCCAATCCTTCGGGATTCCGATGGCCATAAGAAATTATTTCCGGCCTGGCGTTCGGCTTGCTGGCAAACGGATTACCCGGGGCAGGCTTGCCGGCCGTCGTTATTCTTATGATCTTTCCCAGATAGGAATTCAGCTCCTGCGCCTGCACCCGGACATCAGGAGCAAATTTTTCGCCGAGACTGACGAAAAGATCGCCGTTCCTGTCAAAAACCAGCCGGGAGCCAAATTGCAAATTGCCCTTTGTCACCGGTGTGGCCCGGAAGATCACTGTAATATTGTCCACCTTACCCTCCGCCTCGTTCAGCTTCCCTTTGGCAACAGCCGTCACGCTTCCCGACTCATACTTTTCCGAATAGCTCCAATAGATGATCTTATTGCTGGTCCAGGCGGGGTCGAAGGCTACATCCAGCAATCCACCCTGTCCGGCGTACACGACCTCCGGCAGGCCGGTGATCTTTTTGACCAATGCTCCATTTTTATCATGGATCTCCATGGTGCCCGACTTGAGCGTTACCATCAGCCGGCCGTCAGGCATGGCCGCAATTGCAAAGGGATTACCAAGCCTGCTGGCAATTTTCTCCACCTTATACGGCGTAGTTGTCTTGGCGCCGGCAATCCTGGTCTGGCCAGGGAAAGCCGGTTTATAATTAGCGAATCCAGGTTTTGTTTCCACAGGTGGTAAACTGTCTTTACCGATGACGTCTCTTCTGCCGTCATAATTTGCACTCACCGTGAAAAAACCAAACAATAGTAACCCTGTCAACAAAAATGAACTCTTTCTTTGCATAAAAAGGTTTTTAGACCTCTAAATTTATAGTATTTCTACATATCCTTCCGTACCATTCACCCGAATTCTTTGTCCGTCTTTTATCAGCTGGGTAGCATTTTCTACACCAACAACTGCCGGTAAGCCATATTCGCGCGCGATGACTGCTCCATGGGTCATCAGTCCCCCCACTTCGGTGACCAGCCCTTTTATCGATACAAACAATGGCGTCCAGCTGGGGTCGGTGCAGGCGGTAACCAATATATCTTCCCCTCCCAGCTCAGCCTCTTCCATGTTTAGGATGACACGCGCCCGCCCCTCTACAACCCCGGAAGAAACAGACAGGCCGATGATAGCCCCCGCCGGAAGCTTTTCCCGTTTGTACTTACCTGCAATGATCTCGCCATCAGAAGTAATAACACGCGGTGGGGTCAGTCTTTCATATGATCTATACTCGTCCTTCCGTTGGCGGATGAGCTGGCAATCCAGATTATTGGTGGATACAGCTTTACGAAGCTCTTCAAAAGTAAGATAGTATACATCTTCTTTTTCATGAATAACATTGGCTTGAACGAGCCGCTCAGCCTCTTTCAGTAAAGCGTTCTTATAAACAAAGTAGCGGCTGACAATGCTGTATTTGGGATATTCCCTGTAGCCGATGAAATTCCGGACCGTGTCGATCATTCGTTTTGTTTCTTTGGCCTTCTCCTCGCCACCCGGCAATTGCTTCAATCGATGTAGCAGCTCTTGTTCTTTTTTTAGTGCTTCCTGTCGTCCTTGTTCAAATCTCCGGTGCCCCGCTCCCGGTTCGAAGCTTTTGATATTGCTGAGGATCAGAGGAACAAGTATAGTCGGTCTTTCACTCCAGCGGGTTCTGGTAATATCGATCTCTCCGGCGCATCTCATTCCGTATTTGTCCAGATAGGCTTGGATAGCCTTCCGGGCTTCCCGCCCGCCATCAAGTGTAACCAGTCCATCGAAAAAGCCCTCATCCTTTGCATTTTGCAAATAATTAACTACTTCCGGATAGGGACGGATCGCATCTGCGACATCCAGCAGCTCCAGCCCCATTTCAGAAGTGATGTTATTGGGTACGGATTGAGAAAGTATATCTGCTGCGTTCTTTTCCCCCAGCCATTCCTCCATTTTATCATTGATCCAGGATGTGGCATTTATAGCAGCCATAAATACCTGGAAGCTTCGTGGATCAAATGTGATTTTTTTCAATTGCTGGATATCTTCCAGCATAAACTCAAATAGATCGGTCCCTGATCTTGTCTGGATGTTTTGCTTTAGCTCCTCTATCGATGTTTGACTGCGATGGATCAGCTCAGCAACGATGGCCGGGTCATTTTCAATGGGCGACTGGGAGCCTACGGGCGACAAAGCTTTCTCGTTTTTAATGAAACTATGCTCTTCTATAAAATCCCCCCGCTCTATGATGGCCATAAGCGCATCTTTCATGAGCGGGTCATGTTTTCCCATGACATCTAATAAAGCATCCCTGCCGGCAGACGTAGCCAGGTTTTTCGTGACATCAACAAACAATCTGCCACCGGCTTTGAACATCTGTGCAAGCGCTGTCATTTGCCATAAAGTAATCCCCAATGGCCTCATGGGGGCTGTCATCATTTGTTGGTGACCGACAGATACATAAACGTGATTTCCCTTATCATTTGCTTCAGGAATAGGATATAAAGTAGTGATCGGCCTGCTTTGGACAATATAAAAAACATCATCCGTCAAACACCATTCGATATCCTGGGGCTGCCCGAAATACTCTTCTATCTTTCTACCGATATGCGCGAGCCGCAAGATCTGCTCATCCGTCAGCACTTGCTTGTTCTGCCGCGCCGGCTCAATTTCCTGTTTTTTCGTACCGCCATCCTTTAAGGCATAAACAGCCAGCTTCTTGGCGGACACCTTCTTATCGACAACCTTGCCATCACGCACTTTATAAACATCCGCATTCACCAGACCGGAAACCACGGCCTCCCCAAGTCCGAAGCTGGCATCGATGGATAATACCTTCCTGTTGGAAGTGACGGCATCGGCTGTAAACAAGATCCCGGCAGCCTGAGGGAAGATCATCTTTTGAACAACCACGGCCAGGCGTACTTTGCGGTGATCGAAGCCATTTTGTATTCGGTAAATTACAGCGCGATCCGTAAACAACGATGCCCAGCATTGGCTGATATGTTGTAGAATCGCCTCCTTTCCGATGATATTCAAATACGTATCCTGCTGTCCGGCAAAGGAAGCCCCAGCAAGGTCTTCTGCCGTAGCGCTACTCCGCACGGCAACGGCATCATTTCCGCCAGGATTTGTAAGATAATATGCAACCTCCTCTGCTATATCGTCGGGAATGGATGTTTGTTCGATGACCACGCGGATCCTTGCACTGATCTCGCTGGTCTTTTCCCTCTCCCCGGCCTTACAACATGCCAGCTCATCCAGCAAGCTGCTTAATTCCTGATTATTTCCGGTAATCTTCTTATACGCCCTGGTGGTAACACAAAACCCTTCCGGCACCTTCACTCCCTTGATCTTGTATAGCTCTCCCAGATTAGCGCCCTTGCCTCCTGCAACCCTGAACTTTGTTCTGTCGATGTCCTGAAAACCGAGCACATATGTCTTCATTTTTACTTCCGTTGGATTAGCGCAAAATTTCGGAAGAATTTGCAAGTAGCAATGGTTTATAAATAAAATAAATTCATGAACCAAACCAATATTTCTATTGTTGTCCAATGATATTCCGACCGTTGCGCACAACAATTTTCACCACCTCTTCAATATCTTTCTCTGAGGTTCGGAAATTGACGATACAGGCGCGTAGGCAATACCTGCCATCAATAACTGCATTTGACAGGAACACATCTCCATTACACTGCAGCTCGTTCAACAAATCCTCATTCAGCTTATTCAGTCCCTCTTCAGGATATCCGGGAGGAACGTACCTAAAAGTGACAATGCTTAAATGATGGCTGACTGCCTCCAGTTCTTCATGTTGTGAAGCCAGGCGGAATAATGATCCCGCAAGCTCGATATCAGTAGCGATCAGGTCGATAAAACCCCGCCGCCCCGCCTGCTGCAGCACCATCCACACTTTTAATGCCCTGAACCCGCGCGAGTTCTGAAAGCCATACTCATAGAAATTGCGTGCCTCCGGCTCTTCCTCGTTGCTGAAATTATAATATACAGGGTGTGAGCTATAGGTTTGGATCAGGTGGTTGGGGTCTTTAACCAGCGTACAACCGGCCTCCAATGGCGCATATAGCCATTTATGCGGGTCCACAGCAATGGAGTCCGCATCCTCCATCCCTTCAAAAAGCCCACGCTGCTCAGGCACCACCGCAGCAGGTATGCCATATGCTCCATCTATATGGTACCAGCAATCATAGTTCTTACAAATAGCCGCGATACCTTTCAGATCGTCTACGGCGCCCGTACTGACATCTCCGGCGGTGCCTACAACCATGATCGGCCGCATTTGATTCTTTTTGTCTTCCCTTATGGTTTGCTCCAATACAACGTTGTCCATTCTGTTAGCGCCATCGGTAGGTATCCAACGAATAGAATTAATACCCATTCCGGACAATGATACAGCCTTCTCGATCCAGGTATGCGTCGCCCTGGAACAATAGATCAAAGGTTTACCAATAGCACCTGCAATGCCTTCTCTTTTATGTTCCGGAACCTTTATATGAATGGCGGCAAAAAAAGCAGTAAAATTGGCCATATTACCTCCACTCACCAATAGGCCGTCAAAACAGGCCGGAAGACCAATAAATGCTCCCAGCCATTTCACTACCTGCTTTTCTATTGCAGTCGCCGCGGGGCTTAATATCCTGGCTCCGACATTCGGATTTACCGCGGCGGCCAGCAGATCCGCCAATGCCCCAATCGGAGCGGCAGAGGAGGTGATATACCCTAAAAATCTGGGATGACCATTTAAAAGTGAATAGTTCAACAGAACATCTGCGGCATGCTGCGTTATCTCCATCGCCGTCTTTCCATCTTCCGGCAGGGAGGTACGACCAATAATTGATGAAAGCTGGGTAAAAGACAGGTCTGTCGTCACCGGCTTCCTGTCTATACTATCGATAAAGCCGGCTATTTGATCGATCAGCCGGTACCCAACCTCTTTGAATTCAGCACCCCGCATTTCGATGGGCACATTTCTTTTCCCTGACATATTGCCAATTTGAAATATAACATTAGCTATTCCAGACTGCAATCAGTTGACTAAAAAGCTCAAAAATGTGACTTAAAGGCTCGCTTTGCCGGTCGCTAAATCCACCGGTACCGAAATGTGTTCAAGCGCGATAAGCCAATTATCTCCAATTTTACGGTAGCCGTCGGTAACCCGCACCGTTCGATGGATTGGACGGCCTTGCTTATCTGTGCCCGTGATGTGCTGGATACTATGACTGAATCCAACCTGATCGCCCACGGTGATGCCAAGATCAGTGATGGTGATTTTCGGAGTGTCATTGAAGTGTGAGAAGAAGTCCTCCCAGTTCTTGCGGTACGTGTCAGCGCCATAATACTCCTTCCGCGGCACGACGTCAAAAATGACAAGACTTTTGTCAGTTATATAGTTTTTCATGATCGCGTCAATGTCGCCCGCGTTGAAGGCTGCTACAAACCTTTTTTCAACAGCCCGTATCGCTGCTTCGTCGTTCAATGTGGAGGCCTCAGGTGTCATATCAGGTTGTTTAACACGGAAAATATGCAAAATCCAGACCAGTGGATGGTCTGCGAATTGCAGCAGCTACCCAAAAAAATATGAAACTGTCCGACGAGCCCATAAACCTGGGCAGAGGTCTCCTTGCAGGGCTTTTTGCCGGTATGATCATCTCAGTAGTTATCCTTGTATTCAACGTCATCTACCGGGGCATCGTTGAACTTTACTTCTATAATTCAGTCATGCCTTTGAGTATTTTTATGATCTTCCCCTTATTCAACTTAGTTGCAGGCGGGGTTTATTACCTTTTTGTGAGCCATTTGAGAAAAGGTCATCAGCTCTTTATCCTGATCGTCCTGCTGGTTACGGTGCTGGCAGCCCTGGCTACTTATTTCATCGATCGAAGCACCGATCATAAGCTCCAGGAATTCAGGGGCCTGCTGGTCGGTCTCGAATTGATAGAAGGCATCCTGTGTGCCATCCTGATCCCCTTCTTTGCCAACCACCCTACTCTCTTTTTGACAGATAAGGACATCCGCGGAGAAGAATAGCCGGCGAGATCATCATCGGCCATCAGCTGATACCTCATCCAATAAATAAAGTATGCTTCTGTACGTCTTGCCTGATGTTTCGGATAAAGCCATTTCACAGGTGCGGGCCGTGGAATAATAGCCTGATGCCGCCTGTGCAGCCGCCTCGCTGCCTTCATCTCTGCAGGCCGATGCGATCAGCCCGGGATAATAGAAGCCCCTGTCCCCCGCCATCCCGCAACAGCCGGCCGTAAATGGTATAACAGGTTCTTCTACTGTACGAACAGCCAGCTCTTCCAGCTTTTTATACAGGTTCATCTTGTGAAGGGAGCATACGGGATGGAACACCGCTTTGCCGGCTTTCTTCCGAATGGACAGACGGGGGATGAGTATATCCACTGCAAATTCCAGGCTATCCATCAGTTTCAGCTTATCAAATCGCAGCTGATTGTCGGACGTTAGATAAGGCCGGCAGGTATGCAGCGAATGACTGCAGGAACTGATATCGATGACAACAGGAAGCGCACCCTGATGGCTCCACTCCCACAACTTTTCAACGGTCTGGTTGACAGTGAAACGATATGCATCAGCAAACCCTTTCGAAGAAAATGCCTGTCCACAGCAGCTGCCATTTACACCCGGTGGAATCGACAGCCCGATACCTGCCCTGTTTGACAGACGAAGCAACACTTCGGCAATAGACGCTTTTCCATCTTTGTCCCTCCCCATCATCCGTGTCAGGCAGGTGGGAAAATAGACTGCTCCGGCCGCAGCGGGTCGATGTACCTGCACAGCCACAGGACCTGTAATCTCTGACATCCATAAAGGGAAGGAAGGTATTACCTTTCGCATGCCGACCGTGATCTTCGACATAGCCCTGGCTCCAAACAGAGTATTGATAAGCTGCCCGCTTCGTAGAGCCGACTTCACCAACCACTCTGTCAGCCTAAACCGCTTCGCCACCTGTAAAGCCAAAAAATTGGTCCTGGGGGAATGGTTTTCCCTGCGCAGCCGCTTGATAAGCTCGCCAGTATTGATATCCACAGGGCAGTTTGTAGCGCACATGCCATCTACAGCACAGGTATCCATGCCATCGTGCTGGTAGTCTTTTAGTATAGCCTCATGGGTCCTGTCATCTCCCGAGGCCTTTAGCCGGGCCAGTGACCTCCTCAGGACAATGCGTTGTCTGGGTGTCAATGTAAAATTCCGGCTGGGACAGCTCAGCTCGCAATAACCGCATTCCACACATTTGTCTACTTCTTCCTCTACAATAGGAAGGGATTTGAGGTTTTTTAAATGACAATGCCTGTCATCGTTCAGGATCACACCCGGATTGACAATATTGTCCGGGTCTACCAGCGCCTTTAGCTCTTTCATCACCTGGTAGGCTTCACTACCCCATTCGTCTTCCACATAGGGCGCCACCTGCCGTCCCGTGCCATGCTCGGCTTTCAAAGCGCCCTGACAGCGGTGAATGATCAGCTCGGCCAGCGCATCGTTAAAGGCCGCAAAAAGGGCAATATCCTCGGGAGTCGCCACAGATTGCGAGACGACAAAATGAAGGTTCCCATCCTTGGCATGCCCAAATACAATGGCATGCGCATAGTTGAATTTCCGGAACAGCTCCTGCAACAGCTCGATGGTCTCGCCCAGACGATCCAATGGCACGGCAATATCTTCCAGCATTACAGAAGTGCCCTTTGCCCTTACGGCCGCCACGGAAGGATACATTCCCTTCCGCAGTTTCCAATAGCTACCCCGCTCCTTTTCATCGGACGTAAAGACTGCCCGGCTGATCAACGCCAGCGAATTCAGCTGCTGTGCTGCACGATCAAGCAGCATCTCCAGCCCTTCCCTGCTATCCGCCTGGTATTCACAAAGGATACAGGATGCCCTGTCTGGCAGCTCTTTTAAAAAGGCAGGAGCGGAAGCCAGATGCTCGATACTGCGAAGAGCCGCTCTGTCCATAAACTCCAGCGCTTCCGCACCCGAATCTTTTAACAACGGAATGGCGTCACAGGCGCTGCGGGGAGATTCAAAGAATAATAAAGCTGCGCTTTTAAAAGGCTTGTCAGGGATAGTCCGTAAAACAGCTTCGGCAATAAATCCCAATGTCCCCTCTCCGCCGATGAGCAGGTGAGAGAGGATATCCAAAGGATGCTCGAAGTCCACAAAAGCATTGAGCCCATATCCGACGGTATTCTTACGCTTGTATTTTTCCCGGATCCGGGCAACGAGAGCGGTATTTTCCATTACCCGTCGACGCAGATGCCCCAGTCCGTTACAAAGGTCCGCAGCCTCCCGCTCAAATCGTGTGTAGTCCTCCGCCCGACCCGTATCGAATACCTGCCCATTGGCAAGCATGAATTTTATATACGCCAGCGTGTGATAGGAATTATCAGCTACCCCGCAGCACATCCCGCTGGAATTGTTCGATAATATGCCTCCCATCATGGCGGACTGGATAGAGGCCGGGTCAGGGCCGATCTTACGGCCATATTTCTGCAGATGATGGTTTACCACAGCCCCCGTGACACCAGGCTGAACCCTGACATAAGCGCCATTCTCCTCTACCTGGATGGCTCCCCAATACTTCGATATGTCCACAAGGATGCCATCGGTGACAGTCTGTCCCGACAGGCTGGTGCCGGCCGTCCGGAAGGTGATGGATACCCGCAGCTGTCTGGCCAGCCGGAAAAGCAAAAATATCTCCTCGATATTGACAGGAGTTACAACAGCGCGAGGCACCAGCGTATAAAAGCTGGCGTCGGAAGAATAGGCATACAGGTCGATGAGCCTGGATTTTAGCCGTTCGGAAGGGAAATGTTTTGCTAGTTCCGCTACTACGGGATCATTTTTGGGCATACTTGCCCAAAGGTAAAAAATGATCAATAAATTACAGAGACAGGTAATCCGGTAATACAGGCATATTCGCCAATGCCTCTTCCACGATCTTTATTGCATCGGCCCTTTCTTTACCCGCCAGCTTCAGGCGTGGAGCCCGCACATGCTCGCTGCCATATCCTACCATCGTCTCCGCAAGTTTGATATATTGCACCAGCTTGGGGCGTATGTCGAACTCCAGTAAGGGCATGAACCAACGGTAGATACGGGTGGCTTCCTCGATCATTCCTGCCTGCACCATACGATAGATGGCTACGGTCTCCGCTGGGAAAGCACACACCAGCCCGGCAACCCATCCATGGGCTCCCAGCAACAGTTCCTCCATGGCAATGGTATCCACACCGCAAAGGAGCTTGTACCGGTCGCCAAACGTATTGATCATCCGGGTAACATTCGTTACATCCCTGGTCGATTCCTTTACAGCCTGTATGGTCTCACAGTCCAGCATGTTTTCAAACATGGACAGGGTCACTTCTATCTTGTATTCTACAGGGTTGTTATACAGCATGATAGGCAGGTCGGTCGCGTGCGCCACCGCCTTGAAATATTCTACGGTCTCACGGGCATCCGATTTATACCGCATCGGCGGCAGTAACATCAGTCCCTCTGCCTTCCATTTCCTGGCCAGCCTGGCCTGATTGACAGCATCCCGGGTAGCGCCTTCGGCAATGTTCAGAATGACAGGCACCTTACTCTCCACCGCCTCCACGGCAGCTCTTACCAGCTTCTCTCTTTCATCCAGGGTCAGCGTACTGGCCTCGCCCAGTGAGCCGCCAATGACAACTCCATCAACGCCTGCTTCCACCTGGAATAAAAGATTCCTGGTAAATAATGGCAGATCCAGCTCATCATCCTCCGTGAAGTTGGTCGTCAGCGCGGGTAATACCCCCTTCCATTCTATAGCCATAAATACTTTTTTTTCAAAAGTATCCCGCAAAGAGAAGGATCGACCAACGATTTTTAACAAAAACTAATATGATATTAACAATCTGCCGGGTGTCTGCAAGACATTATTTATCCCAAAAGATCTTCGGGCTGACTAGGGTCACTGAAGACGGCACATTCGCCTTGTTATACGAATACTCGGTCTGCGGATACAAAAATCTCCGCGGCACCGCCTGGCCCGCTATCGGTGTAAGCGCAGGCGCATCAGTTCGTCTCCACAGGTTCCATACCTCCGGATTCAGGTATAATGCCAGGTACTCTTGTGTCGCTATCTGACTGATAGCCGCATCGATACCCGCGGGTAATGTGCCGTTATTGGCCAGATACGTCGTGATATCCGCATCCTTGACGCCCAGCTTCATCATGTTCGCCTTGATACCCGCCTGGTAAAACTGCTCCGCCGCCGCGACAGCGCCACCATTACGCAACACCATTTCGGCGCTGGCAAACAGCAATTCGTCATAGGTGATGAATTCTACAGGAGCATCGATGGCGCCATAGAATAAAAGTCCATCGCCTCCATGAGCCTGCACCGTATCGACAAGGATCGGCAGACGGGGATCCGTGAGCGCCGTCATCATGCCTGCCGCCTTTCCATTTGAGAAACCGATATCTCCCCGCTGCTCGTTGTACTGATACCAGGGGGCGGCGGAGGTCTCGGTATTCCCAAAGACATACTGGGCATTGTCGGCATTGGAGACAAAGGATTGAGCCATCTCGGTCAGCGCATGAGCCGCCATGGCAGCATCCCCCTTGGCCTGGTGGATATAGAGCCGCGCCTTGATGGCATGACCGAATTTGATCCATTTCGAGGCATCACCACTATACATTATATCCTCCACATCTGGCTTCAACGCCCCCGGATTGGCATCACTCAGCTTTGCAATACCTGCATCCACCAGATTGGCGACGCTGTCATACAACCCTTTGTCGGTGTCAAATGCCGGCTTGAGATTGGTGGCGCCCTGCAAAGCCTTGGAATAAGGAATGGAGCCCCAGCAGTCCACTGTCAGCTGCAGGGTATAAGCCAGCAGTATACGGGCCACTCCGCCATATGCATTGAATCCCCTGGCATCGGCCTGCTGCATCAGCACTTTATCATTCTCCAGAACGTCGGCATAGATATTCCCCCAGAGATTGTCGAAGTCCTGTGATGTATACGTGTATGTATAGTACGCTTGCGCCTGACGAAGGTCACCTTTGACCTGCTGCATGTTCAGACTGGTAAATCGGGACATGTCGCCCCCCTGCAGATAACCCAACGCCGCCTCTATGGGCGGTAACAGCACCGTTGGAGTGATACTGCCGGACGAAGGGACATTTGGGTTTATATTTACATCGGTGTAAAACGATTTCTTACAGGCAACGCTGCCCAGCAAAGCCACCAGGGCAGCACAGGCCAGTATATTTCGGGTTCTCATTATTATTGTGATAAGTGTTATAAAAATCATAAGCTCAGATTCAGCCGCAAACCATAGCTCTTGGCGCCTGGGTTATTGAAATAATCCAGCCCCTGCCCGTTGGCCGGGCCCGCCAGGCTGGTCTCGGGATCCACGCCTTTGTAGTTCGTCCATAACAGCGGGTTGTTGGTAAAGGCGGTAAAAGACATTGCCTTAAGATGTAATTTCTTCAAGGCGGCAGCCGGCAGCTGATAGCTGAGGCTTGCCTGACGTACCCGGACAAATCCGTCGCCCTCGACGCTGGGTTCAGCCGGCCCGATAAAGCTGCTGCCGATGTTCTGCCAATAGTATTCACTATAGGCGGTGACAACCTGGCTCTGTCCGCCCGGTTTTGCCACTTCAGCCGTCCCTTCAAAATGAACAACGTTCCCGTTGCCGTCCAGGTGACCTGCCAAACCTTTGAAGGTCACGGCTTGTCCCCGACCCGCTGTCTCTTTGGCCGTTCCAAAGTAATCCATAGCGCCTCGTGTTCCATTCCAGATATGGCCGCCATGACGAACATCTACCTGCACGCTAAAGCTGAAATTCTTATAGGTGACATTGGAGACGACCGAACCCGTCCAATCAGGATCAATCTTCGCCAGCGCCGCATTCTGCTGGCTGACGATCGGCATGCCATATCCGGGATCATTCCTGTCGTCGTTGATCAGCAATGGGCTGTTCCTTTCGGCGGGATTCGACCGCACATAGCTGCTTCCGAAAATAACTCCGAATGGCTGTCCAGCCACCGCATCCACCTCACCGTTGTTAAATCCGGCGATGAATACCTTATCTACGCCGGCTGCCAGCGATTTCACCAGGTTGACGTTACGCGCCCAGTTGAAATTCACATCCCAGCGCCAGTCCTTCGAGCGGACAGGCGTCGTATTCAATGTCAATTCCAGTCCCTTGTTGGTGATGGTCGCTGCATTGAGCAGCTCAGCGGCAAATCCGGTAGTATAAGCTATCGGGACAGTAAGGATCACATCCGAAGACTTGGAATAATAAGCCGTTGCATTCAACGTCACCCGCCCTTTCAGAAAACCCAGATCTGCGCCAAACTCAAAAGAATTGGTCTTTTCCGCCTTGAGGTCGGGATTGCCGATAACGGCTATCGACGAACCCAGCTGATACCCTGCATTCCCACCTATCGGGAATGCGAGGCCGGGAGTAAATCCATCAGCCACAAGGGCAGGGGTATAATACGTATTTAGCCCTTGCGTCGGTGCATCCTTTCCTACCTGGGCGAACGAGGCTCTCAGCTTCCCATAGCTGAGGGTCTTTTCCGAGCCGCCGGCAGATTTATAAAATTCCCAGGCCAGGCTCACCGACGGATAAAAAAAGCTATTGTTTTTTGCCGGCAGTGTAGATGATGTCTCACGGCGACCCGTCAGTGTCAAAAACAACATATCCTGGTACGTCAGGTGCGCTTCTCCATACCACGCGGAGGTTCTTTTCCGCGAGTCCAGCTCATTGGTGGTATAAGACGTGGCATTGGCCATATCCAGAAAATTCGGCAGCACCAGACCGCTGCCATGCGACAGTTTGGTATGGTTGTTAGATGTGAAATAATTTTGTCCCAGCAGCAGGCTGCCCGTCAACACATCCGAGAACGTATGTTTCATACTGACAGTAAAGTCTGAATTGTACTGCTGGATGAAATAGTTCGACAGATGTACCGCTCCGGCCGAAAAGGCATTGGAGCCAATGTCATAAGCGTTCTTGTCATTCTGAGAATAGACGTCTCCTCCCAGCTTATAGGTCAAAGTCATCCAGCTGGAGAGCTGGTAATTCGCCTGCGCATAGCCATAAGTCCTGATCAGATCGTCGTGGAAGATGTCCCTGTTTACGGTCCAGAAAGGATTGTCATATCCTTGTCCTCCGCGATAGTCACGCTGCGTCACACCGTCGGGCAGCAGATAGGAAGCTGTATTGGCAGCCGCATTCTTCAGGCCATTGGAATTGTCAAAGGTCGGTGGTGTGCGGAGCAATCCCAGCATTACGCCGGATGTATTGGACCCCTGCTGGGCCTTATCGTTGGCGCTCCGGATAAAATTGACGGCGCCCGATAGACTGAAACGGTCTGAAAGCGCAGTCTGACCATTGACACTAAATGTCGTCTTGTCGTATTTGGTCTTGGGAATGATACCAGTCTGATGGAGATTGCCCAGCGACATGCGGTAAGCCGATCTGCCGCTACCACCGGACAAGGCAATATTGTTGTTGTAGGTGAGTCCTGTCTGAAAGAAATCATACGGGTCATAGACCCTCGCCCTCGTCTTGCGGTTGGGATTGGAAGCTCCTACGATGGCGCCATTGCGGTCGTAGTCATTGGGAACTCCATCGAAATACAGCGTGTCTATCCGGGCGCCCCAGGAAAGACGCTTTGCAGAGCCGTTGGAAGAGGGCCCTGCATACAATCCATCATTCCCCTGGGAATAAATATTTTGCCGCCCAGGCAGCTGACTGACCCTATCCACAGTTATGGAGGAATTGAAGCTCAGCGAAGGTCCCTGTCCGGCGCTTCCCTTCTTGGTAGTAATGATGACGGCTCCACTGGCCGCTTGTATGCCGTATAAGGCGGTGGCCGCCGGTCCTTTCAGCAGCGTGACAGACTCTATATCGTTCGGGTTCAGATCCACACCCCTATTAGTAGGCTGCGCGCCTCCCAGGAGGTTTCCCGACGGTCCGCTGGCCTGAGCTCCGCTGGAAGTAGGATCATAGTTATTGATGGAGTTATCGATCGGCACACCGTCGACCACCATCAGCGGCTGATTATTACCCGTGATGGAAGTTACGCCACGCAGCCGGACATAGGTGCCGGCCCCGGGATCGCCCGAGCTGTTGATGACCGTTAGGCCACTGGCTTTCCCGTTCAATTCGCTAAGAGGATTTCCGCTACCGGTCTTATTGAGCTGATCTGCGTTGATCGTCTGTGTCGCCGAGCCCAGTTCCCTTTTCTCCCGGCTGATACCGATGGCAGTTACTACCACTTCATTCATCATCCGGCTGACATTAGACAGCGTGATGGTCAGGTCGCCGTTCCCGTTAGTTCTAATCTCCTGGGTTCCATACCCTACAGCACTTATTACCAACACACCGCTTTTCGGTGCCGGGATACGGAAGCTCCCATCCGAGCCCGCACTATATCCCGATCTCACACCTTTTGCCCGTATCGAAGCTCCCGCAATGGGATTGCCTATAGAATCAACGATCTTTCCAGTCACTTCCTGCATCTGCGCCTTTGTCGATAGCATTAATAAAAGGCACGATACAGCTAATAGAAATAGCTTTCTCATTTGCTTTATCATTTTGGTTAATAGCGGTGAAAGTTACCCGATAGTTTAGTCTCGTTGATTAACTAACCTCCCTGCGTAGAACCTGATGTGCCTAACGGAGCAGATTCTCACACCATCGGTGAAATCAAAAGCCCGGAGCTTTCGCTCCGGGCTTCACTTCATTAAATACCGCTCTAAATCTACCTCCGCCTAACGGTCACTCTTAAAAAATTGACCGTGATGGACGTGGTATCATTCCTGCCGCTTTTATTTTCTCGCTCAAACAGTCCTTCCAGCTCACGCTGCAGATCAGCAGCTTTGCCATTTTTCTCAGCAGCCTCGAATGCATTCATGGTAGGACCATAATATTTCCTAAACATGTCAACATACTCGGCCGGCGGGCAGGCTATATCAAAGGTAAAAGTATCCTTTAAAAAGGATATGTCTTCCTTCGCCACCCCTGCATTGGTAAAGCGCTCGACCACATGGCTTTCCACTCCCCACAACATAGGACTAATAAAACCTTCAGGCGGCGGCGGAGTATAGGCGGAGCTGATCTTTAATAGCTGCGCCACCATGGTTGGATCACCCGGTATCCAATTCCCCATCACGATCCTCCCTCCGGGACGAGTGACACGAACCATCTCTTTTGCTACATCCATTGGCTTTGGAGCAAACATAGCCCCAAATATACTAACGGTGAGGTCGAAGCTACCATCGGCGAGGTTGTGCAGATCAATGGCGTCTCCCTCCTGGAACGTACAGTTGGTAAGCCCTGCTGCTTTTGCCCTCCTCTTCGCCGCCGCGAGAAGATTGCTTGATATATCCACACCCAGGACCTCAGCGCCAAGTTTCGCTTCGGGGATGGCAGTATCTCCATCTCCACAGCCAAGGTCCAGCACCTTCATTCCTTTGGTAATACCCAGTTGAGCGACCAGCGCAGCACTACTGTCACGCATACTCTCAGCGATCTTTGAAAAGTCGCCTTTTTCCCATAATGCTTTGTTCGGATTCATTTTGCTATAGATTTTATTGATAAACAATTGACATGCAATATAGTCCTTGTCAGCACCCATCTATTGCCCGGCAAGTCCAATCATATGACTTAAAAGGTCAGCCGCCGGTTTTCGTAAATTTCCTAATTTTAATCTGTATGCACAATTTTCTTGAAAGCATATTGCAGCATCCCCAGTACTACAGGCAGTTCAGCTGCGGTAAATCATTGATCACCGCCTTTAGCTGTCCGATGGAAGCCCGATTGATGAAAAGCCGGTTTTCGGGTTTGTGGACGCAATACAACTGTCTGTTTTACGTAATAGATGGCCGGAAGGTCTGGCATACGGCAAGCGGGTCATACGACATCCAAAAGGACAGCTGTGTCTTTGTAAGGAAAGGAGGGTTTATCCTGGAACAATTTATGGATACAGGCTTTTGCGTGATGTTGTTCCTTATACCGGATGAATTTATCTGCGACACGCTCCATACAAGAACAAAGCCGCTCGCGAAATACGAACAACACTTCGAACCCTTGATGATGATCGAGTCAAGCGAAACCCTGAAAGGGTTCTTTCTTTCGATGTCTTCCTATTTCACGGAGACACACGATCCCGACCCCTCGCTGCTGGAGCTGAAATTCAAAGAGCTTGTCCTGAACATCGCGGACAATGCCGCCAACAGGGACCTCCTCTCCTACTTTTGCTCTTTATTGCATGAACCGCAGACAGCATTGTTGAAAAGAGTAATGGAGGATAACTATTGCTACAACCTGAAGCTGGAAATGTATGCCGAGCTCAGCAACAGGAGCCTGTCTGCCTTTAAAAGAGATTTCGAAAAACTTTTCCGAACCACCCCGGGGAAATGGCTGTTGGAAAAAAGATTGCATCGCGCTCTGCACTTGTTGAGCAATCAGAACAAGACGGTGGCAGAGACGGCTTTTGAATGCGGCTTTGAAAGTCCCGCTCATTTCAGCCGTGCATTCAAAGCAAAATTTGGAAAGGCGCCTACGGCATTAAAGAATCATTTGTTGCACCAATAAACCTAAGCAGTCTTACCCGCCTCAGCCATGATCACCTCCGGCTTTTTCCCCGTACCTTTTTGACCCAGCCAGCGCCGCTGCAGCCAGTTCCTCACCGGCTCATCATACAGCTTCAGACTTGCATAAGCGATCACCACGGCGCCGGCAAAAGTAGCCAGCGCATAAGGCAGGGCCTGCCAAAACCCTACCCCCTTATGATCGCTCACCCATCCGGTATAGGTATAGATGAGGGGATAATGCGTGATATAGATGGGATAGGATATATCACCGAAGAACTTACATACCCGCGCCGTCCGCCTGCCGGTGATCACACCGCTGGCGCCCAGATAGACGATCAGGGGAAATACCAGTATGATGTTCAGCGACTCGTAGAGGCCATTCACCCACAGATGATCCTTACCACCGACCCGCGGGAAGGCCAGGACAACAGTGAGCAGCAGGCTGCACCAAAAAAAGGCGTTTTTCACCCGGATAAGCCGGGCGACCCGGCAAAGCAGCAGCCCGGCAAAAAAGGGAAATAGCATACGTGTAAATCCGATGCGCAGCTGCAGCGCGTCGATGGACCAGCCTCCGATGACATCTCCATCCTTACTGGTTACAGTATAATGGATCAACGCGGCGCCAGCCAGCATCACAAGAATGGACAGGGCTGTTTTGGAGAATTTCCGGACGAACAAGGCATAGAAAATATTGGCTAAATATTCGAAGAACAACGACCAGCCCGGACCGTCCAGCGGATGCATCTCCTGCCAGCCCCTTATATCCATGGATATCGGCACGGGAATAAGGGTAAACCCGATGAGCATGATGAGCAGCATCTTCCATACGGCAACGGTATGGATGGCGGGGAATACCGCGGAATCCTGGAAATAAAAAAATATGGCCCCTATCACCATCCCCACGATGACCAGCGGATGCAATCGTACCAGCCGGCGTTTAAAAAATTCACGGATGGTCAGCTTACCCCAACGGTCATCATACGCATAGCTGATAACAAAACCCGACAGCAGAAAGAAAAAGTCTACAGCGAGATAGCCGTGGTTGACGACCTGGTACAACGGACCGGCAGAATGCGCCTCGAAAATGTGGAAAATAACTACGATAATGGCAGCAACGCCACGCAATCCATCGAGTATAGGGTAATGCGGCTTGGTGTTGGAAGGGTTCATGATAAATACTTTAAAAATCGATGCCTGTGCTCAGCCGGATGCCGCTGGCGGACACTCCCGGGTGATTGAGATAGGTGAAACGACGAATATAGTCGATTCGAATAATATTAAAAATATTATAAATTCCGACACCCGCCTCCAGATAAGGCTGATTATCCAGCGGGTAAGTGGATAGCCTGCCTTCTTTGTCCAAAGGGAATTGCATTTGCGCAGGGTTTAGGTTCGGATTGTTCTCCTGTCGGAGATTGCCATAAAGCAGCTTGCCTTCGACGACCTCCCGAAGTCTTAATTTTTTCACGAGGGGTATCCTGTTGAGAAAAAATCCATTAAAATAATGGTCGATATTGAGCCCGACGTAATGGTCGCTTATAAATTCCTCCACATTCATAAGATTGTACGCCCCGAAACTATAGAAAAAGGAAGGATTGGCCGGATGGATGACAAGCAGCGGGAAGGGAAGGGTTCCGCTCATATACCCTGCATTCAGCCGGATATCAGAATAGCCAAGGGGCGCGATATACCATCGTTTGGACACGCCGAATTGGAACGCATGGTAATTGTACTGACCATTGAACAGCCCTTTTATACCCGCGGCATATTGAAAAGTAAGGACGGGATACTTGTTTGGAATCGCGAAGCGGAAATTCCGGCCCTGATAGAATTGCTCATGCGGCGCCCAGCGAAAATTCACGGACAGCTGTGTAGTGGTCAGGCTGGCTATCGTGTCGGGCCGCGCGGGCTGATGGGCATATATATAATAGAGCGACTGCGCGGGTTGCTGGAGCCAGTAACGCATACCTATATTGTAGGAGAAGTGATCTCCGAGCTCATGGACATAATTGAGATTGGCGATGTCCGCGTACAGCCACTTGCCCCCAATGCCGCGACTAAACGAGCCCAGAAAGGTATTTCCTTCGGTGAATTGGTTGTCCTGACCGGGATTGCGGACATCGTGCAAAAAGCTGGCCTGGATGTAGTGAAATGGATACTTGTAGATGGATTTGTGATTGATGGAATAAGTAGCGCTTACATTGTATTTCCAGCGCCGGTCGCTGGTAGAATAGGCGACATAGTCTTCCGTAAAAATGCGCGTGCTCAGCTTGGCGGTGGACCGCCCGCCGAACTGGTAGCGGCTCCCCTCCAGGGAGTTGAAAGAATAGAAACTGCCGACAGGCCCTATATCAAACGGCCCGGCGGTCTTATAGCCTGACGTAATCAGGGTAATGAAATCCATCAGTCGGTGCCAGGACCGCATTTTCACCAGGCTGTCCATATTGGCATAGGTCCTGCCCTCGGAGGCACTCAGCGGCGACGGACGGCGATATTGCCAAAAGCTATCCGGCTGAGGCACAGACTGCAGCATAGTGTCCACCGGCAGACCGCGAAAAACCGTGCCGGGCAGGGTAGAATCCGAGACATTCGAGATGGTGACTGCGCGCTCGCCATAAAACCCCATGTTATTTTTTAAAAGACTGAAATAGGAGAGGATATCCGAAAAAGGACGGTAATAACGGCCGGCCGGCCCTTTTTCAAAGGTCTGTGCGATCTTAAAGCTTTTTACCCAATTGAGGTTGCTGCGATTGCTCGTTTCCATCTCCACCCTTCTTATGGCATAAGATCCGTCAAGGATGACATCGAGGCTTCCTTTAAAGAGCAGGTCGTGCGGATTGCGAGGGATGAAATCGAGGTGGACGACACGCATACCCTGCTCTATCGATGTGTCCTTTATAAAATATTCATACAGATCAGGCCCGATCCCGGCCACGGGGCTGATGAACTGCAGTGTGAAGACGGACATCGTATTGTCATAGACGGTGAAATCCTCATAGAGCCTGTTCATGATGACGCTGACACCGCTCATGTCGATGTATTCTCCCCAGTCGACCCGCTTTCGTCCTAAAATGATCTGTTTCTTCCTATCCGGCTTCGTGCTGGAATAATTCCGGGAAAACGTTTCCTCCAGGTATGCCGGCACCAAAGATTTGCCCGGCACAAGCGTTGTATCAGGCGTAAAAAGAAAATGATAGCGTTTAAAGAGCTTGCCATCCGCGATAAATCGTGGGGGACGGTCCGCCAATACACGGATCTTGTCATACTGATCATAGCTCATGTAGGGATAAAGCACCGGCGCATTCTCCTCTTTATGGGCAATGACCTGGCGGATCAGGTCCACCGCAGGGTTATTCTTATTCCTGTATCTTCTTTTTTTGTTGACCACGACCTCTTGTAACGCAGCATAGGACACAGAGAGAAGAATGGTGAGAGGTCCTACGGTGGTGTCTGACAGGGCAACCTTCATGGGCGCATATCCGCTGGCGCTGAATTTGATTTCGTGAACCCTGTTATCCACGGCGACCCTGAATCGCCCCTTTCCATCCGTCAGTGTGCCTTTGCCCGTAGCAGGCAGGAGTATGCTCACATTCGACAATGGCAGGCGGGACATCGAATCCAGGACAATTCCCGCCAGTACCCTTTTCTGACCTGCAGCATTTTGCATCGACAACAGGGTAACAGTCAATATTATAAGGAGCTTTTTGATAAGCACGGAATTTGGCATCCAATGCCAATGTACAAAAAAGCTATCGCACCACAATCAATGGGCCTTCTCCACGAGCTTCCAGTTTCCCGATGGCCTTGCAGCAGGCTTCCGGCAGTCCGCTGTCCTTCAGGAATTCTTCAAACACAGAGGCTCCCTTGCCCGCAACAGCCACCAGCAGCCCGCCGCTCGTCTGCGGGTCCGCCAGGATATTCCGTTGCCCATCCGTCAGCTGCCCTATCTTATTACCATAGCTGTTCCAGTTCCTCACCGTTCCACCCGGGATACAGCCCTGCTCCAGGTAATGCGGCACCGATCCTATCGATGGCACCTTCTCGAAATCCAGTACAGCCGACAGGCCGCTGCCCTCGCACATTTCCGCCAGATGTCCCAGCAGCCCAAAGCCCGTCACATCCGTCATTGCCTTCACGCTATCCCACAGACCAAATGTCTCTCCCAGTTTGTTC
>Ga0207674_10000581_pt1 | contig 48108 bp, 42 predicted proteins | sample KBSCornC72_FD_184303 | JGI IMG/M metagenome (GOLD analysis project Ga0207674, IMG submission 184303) | Corn rhizosphere microbial communities from Kellogg Biological Station, Michigan, USA - KBS Corn C7-2 (SPAdes) (version 2) | ecosystem: Host-associated > Plants > Roots > Rhizosphere > Soil ... | reverse complement strand
CCGATGGGCAGCTGCGGCAGCCAGCCGGGTAGATCGTGCCCGTTGCGCGCGGCCGTTGACAGCGCTGTGCCAAAGGGCGAGAGCTGGATGACGCCAGCGTTGGTGAGCGAGAGATCGTACGTCACCTGCGGCTCCGTCGCGTTCAGCGTCAGATACGTCAGCCAGGCGTCCGAGGGCACCCAGCCCATGTTGCGGTCGGTCGAGAGGTCGTGGTAAAGCGAGGCGTTCATCTTTTCCTGGAAGGCCAGCTGGAAACCCGTCGCGCCCGGCACCGCGCTGCCGACAGCGGACTGCCCGATGGCCGCGCCCACTGCGCTGGTATTGACTGGCTTGTCGGTCAGCAGATAGAGATCGGCGTTCACCTGCTGCCCCTCGACGGCGAGCACCTCCAGTGGCACCCAGAGGCGCGGCGTCTTCATCGTGATGAGCACCGGCGCGCCATCGCCCTGCAACTGGCCGCGCGCGCGGGCGGCGGATGTGTCGTATTTTGCCGCCATGAAGATCGGGCTGCCCTGGGCATAGCCGAGCAGATGCGCCTTCGTCTCGTCAGTCAGCGTGAAGCCATTGGTCGCGCACCACTGGATGACCTCCTGCCCGCTGCCCTTGAGGACGGTGATGTTGAGCGCCTCGACCTTCACCTGCTCGATCACTTGCGCGGCGCTCGGAGCCGCCGCGCCCGCTGAGTCTTGCAACGAGAACGTCGGCTGCGGATGCGTCTCGCGCTCCAGCCGCTGGAGGGTCCACGCGCCGCCCTCCTGGATGCTCATTGGAATCGCGGGCAGCGGCACGATCCAGCCGACATCGTTGAAGTCGCCCTGATAGGTGAAACTCGTCAGATAGTGTTCGATGCCGTCATGCCATGCGACCAGCGTGGTGGCGCGCTCCAGCCGGACGGAGCCGTTGGGGGCGACGAGGCCTCCGCAGGCGGCGGCGGTGGCTGCCTGGGTCACGAAGACGCCAAGGACGAAGAGGACGGGAACCAGCTTCCACAACTTACGGATCATGCCGGGGTCTCCTTTCATCGCCAGTGTCGGAAATGAATCTGCGCTCTGGTCTTTTAGAGATTGCCTGGCACTCTTGACGCTGGCACAGGATGAAAGGTTCCCACGTACGCGCAATACGTTTCCTTTCCTCCCGGTGTAATGAGGCGGCGAAGCAGTCTATATCAATGGTCGGATCTCGGGGTTGGCCTAAATAGCGCACACCTTCTGGCCCAGCCTGGAGTGCGAACGTGGGATGCCATAGTGGGACGGTAGCGATCTTCGCGCGTGCCACTGAGAATTCGCGGCGATGGCGTATGATACGGGCAGCGAATATGCCTGATGCTGTTGCGGGCGAAAGCTGAAGCAAGCCAATGGAGGCGCGCCGTGAAGCTGTTCTACAGTCCCGACTATGTGCGGGCCGAATATGCGTTCGATACGACGCGGAAGGCGCGCTGGGTGGCCGAGTCGCTCCAGGCGGATCCGATCGCGGGGGGCGAGTTCGTCGCGCCGGAGCCGGTCTCCGAGGCGGCGCTCTGCGAACTGCACGATCCGGCGTATGTAGCGGCGGTGCGCACTGGTGAGCCGCGCGCGCTGGCCGAGTCGCAGGGCTTCCGGTGGGATGCGCTGCTCTGGCCGAGTGTCCGCGCCTCCACTGGTGGAGCGATTGCCGCGGCCGAGGTGGCGCTACGCGAGGGGTGCGCCGGATCGCTCTCCAGCGGACTGCACCACGCCTGGCGCTACCAGGGGAAGGGCTACTGCACCTTTAACGGGCTGGCGCTGGCGGCCTCCCATGCGCTGGCGAGCGGCGCGAACTCCGTGCTCATCCTCGATCTGGACGCCCACTGTGGCGGCGGCACGCACTCACTGGTAGCGCCGGAGCCGCGCATCCGCCACGCCGATATCGCCGTCGATCCCTTCGACTACTACACGCCAACGGCAGCTAACAGTTTCGAGTTGGTGCGCGACGCGGCCCGTTATCTGCCCGCTGTCCGTGAGTTGCTGTCGCGCCTGGAAAGCGGCGGTGGCTACGATCTCTGTCTCTACAACGCGGGCATGGACCCTCACGAGGGCAGCGCTGAGGGCGGTCTGGCAGGTATCACCGAGGAGACGCTGGCCGAGCGCGAGCGGCTGGTCTTCGCCTGGTGTCGCGCGCGCGCGCTCCCGGTGGCATTCGTGCTGGCGGGCGGCTACGTCAGCCCGCGGCTGCCGCAGGAGCAACTGGTAGCGCTACACCGGCTGACGGTGGAGGCGGCAGCTACGACGCATGGGAGCGCATAATGCCGGCCACACACCTTGTCGGGCTGATCGGCTATCCCGTCGGCCACTCGCGCTCGCCCGCGATGCAGCAGGCCGCGTTCGACGTGCTGGGTATTCCCGCCCACTATGTGCTCTGGGAGACGCCGCCAGAGACGCTGGCCGAGCGGATCGCCAGTCTGCGCGCGCCGGAGGTGCTGGGCGCGAATGTCACTATCCCGCATAAGACGGCGGTCGTGCCGCTGCTGGATGCGCTGGCGCCGAGCGCGCTGCAAGCCGGGGGCGCCGTCAACACCATCGTGCGCGGCGCGGATGACCGCCTGACCGGCCACAATACCGACGTGACCGGCGTGCTGCGGGTGTTGGACTCACATGGGGCGGGAGACGCGGGGCAATCGGCGCTGGTGCTGGGGGCGGGCGGCGCGGCGCGGGCGGCCTGGGCGGCGGCCCGCGAGCGCAGGATGACGCTACGGGTGGCGGCGCGGCATCCGTCGGCGGCGCGAGAGGCGCTGAGCGCGCTCGGGCTTTCCTCAGCCGAAACCATTCCCCTGGACGCGCCCGACGAGCTGGCGAAGGCGCTGGCTACGAGCAGCATCCTCATCAACGCCACATCCGTTGGCATGGGCGATCCGCTGGCGTCGCCGCTATCTGCCGAGCTGCTGGCGCACTTGCCACCAACCGCGCTTGTCTTCGATATGGTCTACGCGCCACCGGAGACGGCGCTGCTGCGGATGGCTCAGGCGCGCGGGCTGCTTGTGGTGAGGGGACTGGAAATGCTGCTGGAGCAGGGCGCGGCGGCATTTGAGCTATGGACGGGGTCGCCCGCGCCCATCGCGGTGATGCGGGCTGCGCTCAATAGGGAAGCGGAGTAGCAGCGGGATAAGGGAAAGAACGACATGCCAGGCGTCGAGGGGGACGACGCCTGGCTATCGGCTGAGTATGGGTTGTTCTACAATTGATGGCACTACGCGCGTTTCCTAGAATTCATAATTCGGCAAGGATGTCGAGCGCCTCAACCTGATCGCGCTCCAGTGTCTTGATGCTGATGTTGTGCAGGTACTCGCAGACACGCTGCCGCGGCCAGCGCTCTTCCAGCGCCAGGCGCACGATCTGCCGCTGGCGCGGACGCAGGCGGTCAATTGCCGTCGAAAGCTGCGCGCGGGTGAGCAGTCGCTGCTCGCCATCGGGCCGGACGATCACCAGCGTCGTCTCGGTCTCCGAACGCGGCACTGCCCGCAGAAACTCGCGGATGATCTGGCGGGTATATGCCCGTTGCTGCCAGTCGGCGGAGGTCACGTCCCCCAGTTCGGTATCAAGCTCGCCCTCGATCTCGGCGTCGGGCAGCTGCGGCCTGCCATAGCCGCTCTGGCTGGTCCACCCCGCCTGTACATACCCCTGACCATTGCGATTCATCATCGTCGTCCCCCTTCTCGTACCACTACCACTGAACCTGTCCCGTTCACCAGGAGGCATGCAGCGCGCACGGTGGTAGAGAGCAGGCTGCATCCTGACTCAATTAGAACAAATTTTCTAGAAAGAGTCAATAGCCCATTTGGTGCGGAAGGGATGGGATGTCGGGATATGGGGGCGCTTTTCCGCCTACTCTCGCCTGTCCTATCGTGCGCTACCGTGCGCTACCGTGACGCCGCGGCTCGCCAGTCGCGAATCAGGATGACGAGGCCCAGCACGGCGGCGGCAGAGATCAAAATGGTGGCGGGGGCAAGGTAGAAGCCCGCGCCCGAGATGGCAGGCACGGTGATCGCGACGATGAGGAAGGCGCAGGTCACCAGCACCCCACATGCGACGCTGCGATTGGATGGCTCGGCGGTGTGGTGCTGCCACCACGCAGAGAGCGTCGCCGCCAGGAACAGCACAATGACGGTGCTGAGTACGAAGGCGATACGTGCCGCCTGCTGCGCGAACTCGATGGAGCTGGGCGCGATGGGCTTGCAGAGCACCGTCTGGTTGGAGACACCATAGCAAATTTCATGCGCGCCGAAGAGGCTGATGAGCAGGTAGGCGCTTGCCAGCACGCAGAGGACGAACGAGACGAGGGCCAGAATGGTCTGGACGCGGGCGATAGGCTCTAACTGGCTCAGGGAGCGAAGCTGTTTCAACGGGCAACCCTCTCAGGGATATTCATCGGCATCACGGACATCGGCAAGAATAGCTGTATCAGAAAAAGTATAACGCGCCCACGCCCTGTTACGCAGCAACCGCCAGCGTTTCTCCTACGCCTGTATCCATGCCTATCTCTGCCAGCTAGTGTCTGCATGTGTCCGCACATGTCGAGATATGTCCACACGAAGCTGCTTGACAACTCGCCTGCCTGCATCCACTATTGCATCAAAGCGAACGATGTTGCCGCGATGTGATTCGCCAGACACCAGCCAGGAAGTAGGAGCAGAGACCATGAGCGACGACACCAACGACACCAACGATGCTAATGAGGCCAATGACGAGCAGGCGATGCTTCCGTTCGACGATGGCAGCATGGGACGACTCATTCGCCAACAATGGCACGAGGGACGGTGGTTTTTCAGTGTTGTAGACGTGATCGCGGTGCTGACCGATAGCGACGCGCCTAGTACCTATTGGGGCATGATGAAGCAACGCCTAGCTAAAGAGGAGGGCTTTACTGAGGTCTTCACAAAATGTGAAAAGCTGAAAATGCGTTCGCCGCTCGACGGCAAGAAATACCCTACAGACGCCGCCGACGCGGAGACTATGCTGCGGATCGTGCAGAGCGTGCCCAGCCCGAAGGCCGAGCCGATCAAGCAATGGCTGGCGCGGGAGGGCGCAAAGCGTCTGGAGGAGATTGCTGCCGGACTTTCTGAGAGCCAGAGACGCCTACTTTTGCGTGGAGAGATCGCCGAGAAGAACCGCGGCCTCGCGGATACTGTTTCCGCGGCGGGAGTCGTCACCCGAAGCGACTTCGCTATCTTCCAAGACTTTGGCTATCGGGGCCTCTATAACGGCGAGAAGGCGCGTGATATTGCCGCACGCAAAGGACTGGCAAAGGGGCAACATATTCTCGATCACATGGAAAGCGAAGAGCTCGCCGCAAATTGGTTCCGCATTACTCAGACCGAGGCCAAGATACGTCGCGAGGAGATCGACAACAAGGCTGATGCCAATGCGGCGCACTATGTCGTTGGCAAGAAGGTCCGCGAGACCATTGCCGAGTTGGGCGGCACGATGCCCGAAGACCTGCCTACCCCAGAGCAGTCCATCCAGCAGCTCGAGCGCGCCGAGCTGCAACGCGTCGAGGCTGAGCGCCGTCCCGCGCTCTTCCCACCTAGCGCCAACCAATAAGCGGCCCCTCCCGTTTTTCAGAGAGGGGCTGTACGAGCGTGCTAGGCAATACCAGGTAGGGCTGGCTAGCGGGTGCGCGTCTTGCCGCCGCTGCGTGCCTTGGCGTGGTTGGTATGGCCGTTCGCATGACCGCTATGGCCGTTGCTGGCGGCTTTGCCCGCGGCAGTCGTATGCTCCATCTTGGCGTGGCTCTTGGCATAGACCGGGGTGAGCCAGTCGCGGTACTCCGGTCGCATGCCGCGCACCACCTCGTGATACGTCTGCTGCAGCGTCTCGGTCAGCGCGCCCATCTTGCCAGTCCCCACCGGGCGATGGTCCACCTCGATGACCGGGCAAATCTGGGCGCCGGTGCCGGTGAGGAAGATCTCGTCGGCCACATACAGCTCGGTGCGGTCGATCTGGCGCTCGCGAGTGATGCGGTCCAGCTCGCGGCGGGCAAGCTGCATGATGGTCTCGCGGGTAATGCCGGGCAGGATGTTTTCGGAGGCAGATGGCGTCACCAGCTCGCCATTGACCAGCATGAAGATGTTTTCGGCGCTGCCCTCGCTGACGTGGCCCTCGCTGGTCAGCATGATCGCCTCGTCGAAGCCGTTCATCAGCGCCTCCGACTTGGCGAAGGCGCTATTGACGTAGGCGCCGGATATCTTGGCGCGGGCAGGAATCATGTTATCGTCCACCCGCCGCCACGACGAGACGCCGCAGCGCAGGCCAGTGGTGGCGACATAGTCACCCATTGGCACGGTGTAGATGAGGAAGGCGTCTTCCAGGTCGTTGAGTCGGACGCCGATGATCTCGTTGGCTTTGTAGGCGAATGGGCGAATGTAGCAGTTCTCGCGCAGGTTGTTGCGGCGCACCAGGTCGATAGTGATCGCGATCAGCTCGTCAACGCTATAGGGAAGCTCGATATTGACGATACGGCAGGAGCGGTGCAGGCGCTCGTAATGCTCGCGCAACCGGAAGATATAGAGTTCCTCGGTCTGGTCGTTCCAGTAGCCACGGATTCCCTCGAAGCAGCCGGTGCCATACGAGAGCGCATGGCTCATGACGCCGACATGCGCCTCATTGGCAGCCACAAACGCGCCATTCATGAAGACGGTCATATCGGTCCGCTGGGAAAGAGGAATAGACACGCTCACTCGCCTCCTCTGCTGCGGCGTCGTTGCCGCATCGTTCTGGTTGCTATGTTCAGACCGCTACGCCAGATAGCGGCCAGCCCCATCTCGCTCGAAGTCGTGGCGAACACGCGCCCCATACCATCAAACTATCCACATTGTCAAGACGAATCAGCAGGCCAGAAGCCTACACCATCAATGACGCATTACAAGGACATAAGAGAACTCACAGAGTGCTCACAGGATGCGTTTGCCGGTGGCTGAGAGCGCCAACTGCGCCGCGAGATCAGCCGTGCGGTTGCGTTCGTCCAGAATTGGGTTCACCTCGACCAGATCGAGGCTGAGTAGCTTGCCAGAGCTCGCGACCAGCTCCATCGCGAGATGCGCCTCGCGCCAGGTCATGCCGCCAGGGACTGGCGTGCCGACGCCGGGTGCGTCCTTGGGGTCCACCCCATCGAGATCGAAGCTGACATGGATGCCCGCGGCGCCCTCAGATGCCAGGGCAATGGCGTCGTGGGTGATGCGGTCCATTCCATGACGGTCGATATCGGCCATGGTGAAGACGTGCGCGCCGGACCGCTTGAGCAGCTCGCGTTCGCCGACATCGATGTCACGCGCGCCAACGATGACGACGCGCCGTGGGTCGATATGCGGGCCGCCGCCGGCCACCTCGACCAGCGCCGGGTCGCACGCCGACGGGTCGCCATAGCCACAGAGCGCGCCGAGAATCATGCCGTGGATATTGCCGGATGGGCTGGTCTTCGAATTGTTGAAGTCGGTATGGGCGTCGAACCAGATGATACCGGGCGAATTGACCGCGTTGGCGACGCCGCTGCCGGAGCCGAGCGAGATGCTATGGTCGCCGCCAAGAATGATCGGTGTAGAGCCAGCGCGCACGACGCCTTCGACCCGTTTGGCCAGCTCGTTGGCGACGCAGACGACTTCATCCAGGTATTTGAGCGGATTGTCACACGATGGAGTTGCGGTGGGTTCGGGAACGGGAACCGAACCAAGATCCTCGACGGTGTGGCCCAGGTCCGTCAGTTTCTCGCGGATGTTTGCGTACCGGATGGCGCTGGGGCCCATATCTACGCCGCGACGCCCCGCGCCCAGGTACATCGGAACGCCAATCAGGCTGATCTGCATGGTCAACAATCGTTTCTGTCTCGACCACCGCTACAGGCGCCGTTGCCAATAACGGGGAGCGCTGAAGCTGAGAAGGGTCAGTGCTGCCACCAGTATACTGCCCCCGCCCCGTTTCGTCCAGTATAGGAGCGGCGCCGAAGTCGCGCCAACGCCGAATTTTCCTGCGAAATTTCGCCCGAGATTGTATGAGGCGATGCGCGGACCATGTGGCTGTAGCAGGTTCTCGATGCTGTTCTAGCGACATGTTTACATGTTGCCAATGTCCGTCTAACGTTGGTCTACTGACGATCTAACACATATTGTCCGAAGAGGGAACTATACTACTCTTAATAGCCCCTATCCAGGCACATCGGAGCGCTGAAGGAGCTGCTCGTGTGAGGGGTGAAGGGAGGACATCATGTCCACCAGAACTAGTGTGAGGATCCGCCAGGCAGTTGAGGCTGATCTCGATCAGGCGCTCGCACTCTTTCACGAGTTCCATGAGTTCCACGTCCGCGGCGTGCCGGACCGGCTGCGCGTCCCCCATCCCTACGACGATGCGGCGGCGCGTGAGACGCTGCTCAGCATCCTCCACAACGCGGAGGCGGCGCTCTTCGTCGCCGAGGAAGCTGGGCGGCTCCTTGGTCTGGCCGAGGTCTACCTGCGACGAGACATACCGCATCCAGCGGCCATCGAGTACACGTACGGCTACCTCCAGAGCCTGATCGTCACCGCGTCCATCCGGCGGCGCGGCCTCGGGCGGCAGCTGGTTGCCGCCGCCGAGCAGTGGTCGCGCGAGCATGGCGCCTGCGAGATGCGCCTGGCCTGCTGGGAGTTCGCCGCGGGCCCGCTGCCGTTCTACGAGGCGCTGGGCTACCGCACAATGAAACGCACCCTCGTCCGCCCGCTCGGATGACTCGTCATTCCAACAAGATACAGCGAATAATGAAGACGTCCAGGTCCATGGCGCACTACCCAGGTCTGTCGCAACGGAGGATAATAAGCCCTCTGGGCCTGGACTCCTTCCTTCACCAAAACATGCGCGTCGGGTGAACTAGCTCGCGGGATTCGTGAACGTCCCTATGAGCACGGTGGCGCCATTCACATGACTGCCGTGCTGGACGCCCATCGCCGCTATCAACTGGTCGTAGGTCTTCCCCTTTCCGCCTATCGAGGGGTCGGTCAGCGCGTAGAGCGTGAAGATATAGTGATGCGTCTGACCAGTTCGCGGAGGACATGGGCCCCCATACCCTATAAAGCCAAAGTCGTTCTTCCCCTGAGTGGCTTGCGCCAGGGTAGAGGCGTCCAGCGTCGTCGCACTTCCAGGAATGTTGTACACGATCCAGTGATGGAAGCCGCCCGAGACGGGCGCATCATAATCTACAACCGTAAGGGCATAGCTTCGGGTTGGGTTGGGAGTGAACCCAGTGGCGCCACCCGTCCAGGTGAGCGTCGGTGGGATGTTGCCACCGGGTGCGCCGCTGGGCGTGCAGCCAGAGGCATTGAAGGCTTGAGCGTCCGAAATAGGGCCGTTCGGCGTGAAATTCGGGCTGGTGAGTGTGAAGACTGGCGGATCGCTCGGGGATGCCAGGGCAACGTGCCCGGTGGAGGTGAGGTGCAGCGCCAGCGTGACGGCGCCGACCGCCACGATGACCAGGGCGAGCATGATCCAGCGTATGTTCTTCCCGACGCGATGATGCCACATACCTTGATGCCACATACCACAATCCTTTCTTTGGTCGTCCTCTCCAAATCTCTGGACTCTCCAACTTCTCCAACCACTTCCGCTTATGTAGTAGGCGCCAGGTATACCGCTCACTTCCTATGGAGCCAGGGCACCGTGCCGCGCGAGTGGCTATTCCCCTTACTTATCCTCCTTTCGTTGCTACCCCCCAGGGAGGTTATCGTGCACACTATAATAGTGGACGATCCGCCTCCTTGCTGGCAAGGGTGTTATACCTGGCGCGCACCATGGCTCAACCTATCCGTATGACATCAATAGCAAAGAGCAAGCCATCGATTGACCGCCGTTCTGCACGCTCCACCAGGCTGCTCAGACACTCTACCAACATGGCTTGTCACACCGATACTCCCGCACTTTCCCTTCGTTAACGAAACTATACCTCTCGCCCCATCTGTAGCGATGTGGCGCGCTCTGCCGCCTTGACGCCACTGCGCGCCGCCCGCCATCATAGAGAACACCTGTTCTATTTGAGATAGGGAGAAGCGGAGGAAGGATATGGATACTTCAGGGAAAACGCGGGCACTCGATACGCTCGACACGTCGGGGCAGGCGCAAGGAAGCGCGATGCCCCCTTTGGAGACGAGAACAGGTGAGATGGCTAGCGGGTTGCTGGGTCCATTGATCGAGATCATGGGCGCCGAGGGCGAGTCGCTGCATGGGGCGCTGGCCGCGTGGCAGCGCGAGCAGGATCGGCTGGCCAATCGCGCGTGGCGACGGCCCGGTGGGATGGCGCGGCCCGCTGGCCTGTAATGCGCGCCGCCCGATGACGATGGGACGGGGAGGGAGGCTGAAACGATGACACGCGACACACTGGCGCTCTGGGCGTATACGCCGCCGGGCGGTCCCTGGCCGCTGGTGGCGACCGACTATGGCGCGCGAATCGAGGCGCTGGAGTTCACTACCGTCGCGCCGGGCGGCTTCGGCGATCTCTCCTGCATCCTCAAGCTGCCGGATGCGCGGCTGCCACGGCCCGAGCTGGGACTGTTCTCGCGGGTAGCGCTGCGCGATGGCCTCTTCACCTGTTTCTCTGGCGAGTGGAGCGATCCGACGATGGTGTTGGATAGCACGCGCGGCGAGTATGTGATGCTCTCGGCACTAGGCGGCGGCGTGGCGCTCCGGGACGATCCCGACGACGCGGCCTATACCTCGGCCACCACGGCACAGGATATCATCGCCGCCGAATTCGCCCGCCGCGCCAGCTATCTCGCCCTCGACGGCGATCTCGCCGCTGTGCTGCCCGACCATCCCGCGAACACCTTTACGCCGGTCTACGACGGCTATGCATCACGACATGGTGCTGGCGCTACTTGCTCTAGGTGCCTTCCGCATACTTCTGCTAACTCTAACGTTCTCGCTGTGCTCGGTAAGCCTAACAGGCGGTGCAACATGCTCAATAATCTCAAAGTCTAGTTTGTGGAAGTCGTTGATATCCTCTGGCGAGGTGTGCAATTCCCAGTGAGTACCGTCAAGTCGCTTGTCATTCTTTCGGTAAACATCCACACGTACATCAAAGTATCGCAGCAATCTCCGCTTTTCCTCATGGTTGAACTCTTGCCCTTCAGCACGCAACGCGGCAGCCCACGGTTCATACTCGCGCATGAATGCGTCCTGCTTGGCCTGATCCGCAGATGTTAGCAGCGTACCATGCGACGGATCAATCGGTTTACCTTCGACTCGATGGTTACACTTGCTGGCTTCTGGTAAGCCTGGGGGTAATCGCTGTGCGGCGCTCGCCGCTACAAGCTGCTCAATGCGTAGGGCCAACTCTTCCCTCTCCACGTTTGCCTTGGCAAGTTGTTCTGTACATGCCTTCACTTGGCCGTCCAATTCCTCAAAGACGTCATTGTCGGGAGCATTGGCCTCCATGTATAGCAGGTTTTGCCGTCGGCGGGATATCATGGCGAGCGCAGCATCGAATCCTTCCAAGCGAGCATGGAGAGCGTCAAGTGTAGTGTCAGCTGCATCCTGGCGCGCAATGCGTTTGAACATGGCCAAGAGGTCGTTGGTGCGGATCATCACGAGCACCTTATTCCAGATGTCGGTATCAAGGATATGAACGCTCACGGTGGGAGCGCGGCCGGGACAGTACCTCTCAGCACTCCCGAAGTTGCCATAGCGGGAGCTACACACATAGCGCATCGTTTTGCCGTTGCGTCGCGCAAGCATAGCCCGCCCACAGTATGCACAACGCGCGAAACCCGCACGAAGCAGTTGGTCTTTGGCATACCTGTCATTGCGGATAGCTTCTTGGGTGTTGTGCGCAAATTGTTCCTGAGCTGCTTCCCATGTTGCCTGATCTACGAGCGGAGGGCAGGCGTCACTGGTAAGCGCGATAGCTTGGCCCGCCCTTTCGGCAACTTCCTCCAACCCTGCTATTTGTGTAAGCTTGGCGCGCGTCACTTTGCGTTTGACGGTGCGTGACATGCCCATCTCAGCGTTCACGCGCTGCTCCTTGAAGTCATAGTGGCGATAGGCTTCGGGTTCACCCTTGTAGAATTTATTCTGGAGTATCGTGCGAATGCTTTCCCTATTCCAGATGGGCGCTATCATGCGAGTGCCGTTTTCTCCACGGAGTGCATGGTACTGCGAGGGGGTAGGGATCCCGTCCGCTGCTAAGTCGCGCACGATAGCACGGACGCTCTTGCCTTCCACATATTCTCGGAATATTCGCTGCACAACGGGTGCTGTCTCTGGGTCAGGGATAAAACGCTCTTTGGTAAGCCGCCCTTCATGATTGCGCTCTGGGCCCCACTGATAGCCGTAGAGAGCCACCGCACCTGGCAATAGCGCACCATTTTCGGCTCGCCGCCGCTTGCCACGTACCGTCCGCTCCGTAATCATCTCGCGTTCGATCTCCGCCACGAAACCGAGCGCGCTGCGCAGGAAACGATTGTATGGGGCGTCATCTGATTTCGCGGTGACAAACTCGACACGCCCGCCTGATAGTCCTTCAACCTGATGTCGTATCACCGCTTGGTGTATCTGATTGCGGCTGAGTCTGTCGAGCGTGTCGGACACTAATATGCCCGCCTGATGCAGTCGAATGGCCTCAAGAGCCGTCTGGAGTCCTGGTCTATCCAAATTTGCACCAGAATGCACATCCTGCTCCACCGTATACACGCAATAGCCTTGTTCAGCACAGTAGCGGCGTGCACGCTCAACCTGGGTCTCTAGCCCCGTGCCTTTCTGCTGTCCTTTTGTGCTCACTCGACAATAGATAATGGCAACCTTACAAACGTCCGGTAATGATTCCTGTGTGGATGGCTTGGGGCACATGTGCAGTTCCTCTGGAGGGCTACGTTGGCAAAGACAGCCATAGAAGCAATAGCAGCATGAATGCTGCCAACCCTGTAAATTACTTACATTGTACCACGTCTTGTGTGTTGTCGCTTGCTCAGTTATCGCAACACGACTACCGCTTTCAATCGCCGCTATCGCCGGAAATATAAGCGGTCCAACACACGTATGCTGGATAGGGCGACAGGCCGGATGTGGCCGCTGGCGGCGGAGCAGAGTATCATGAGCAGGAGCATTGAGCCAGGCAACGCGAGGGTGGGACTTGGTAGCCGCCAAGACTTCTGGTTTACCAGCCTGGGCTGGACAGCATCAAGGAATGTCTACGAGAATGCGGTAGGGCAGGACATCCGCGCGCTGGAGCGGCAGCTCGCCGCAGCGAACGCGCATGTCACTCAGTTGGAGCAGCAGCTAGCGAATCAGCCGGTGCCACCAACGACAACGCCTCCAGTAGACCCGAAGGCCGCGGAGGCGTTAGCGGCGCTGATGGAACTGGCGAATGCGCTCAAACTGGTGGTGGCTTAAGCGCCCTTTGCGGAATGCAAGAATAGAGGCAGATGGCGCGGATATTACGGCGCAAGGAGTGGTCGCCAGTTGCCGCCGTGGCACGAGCAGAACCAGGCTGACGCTGTATAGGTGGGACTGTATAGCCTTACTCTGCGCTCTGTGCGCTGAGCGGAGCCAGGGCGACGGCGACGAGTGTATCGCGCAGCGGGCTGAGGTCCGGAGCGTCGAGGGCCACGAGCGGACGCATCAGGGCGCCGACGGCCGCCGCCACCCGCACCTGCCCAGCCAGGCTGGCGTCGGTCCCCGCCAGAAGCCGCCGCACGTGCGCCAAGTTCGCCGCGATGCGGTCGCCGATCCCTGGCTGGGCCATGGCCGTGAGATCGCGCGCCAGCCAGGCTAAGACGGGTCGGTGGGCCAGCAGCAGGTCGGTCAGCGCGCAGACGAGTTTCCGCCGGGCGTGGGCCGTGAGCGGTCCGTCGGTATAGGCGTCCAGCAGCGTGTGAACCTCGTTGAGCAGTGGGTCTGCCAGGCTATGGAGGAGCTGGGCTTTGGCGGGGAAGTAGAAGTAGAGGGCGGCTTTGGTCACATCGAGCGCCGTGGCGATCTCCTTCAGCGAGGTGAGGGCGTAGCCCTGCGTCGCGAACAGGGTGAGCGCCACGTCCTGAATGCGGGCGCGGCTGACGGTGGTGGCACGGCGGGCCATAGGTGCTCCTTATACTTGGGTGTTTAGGGGTCAATGCAATAATTAACTTGACGGCAGGCTAATTAAATGATACCCTACGCGCAAGTGAGTAATCAACTCGCCTCGTGGATGCCTCGATCCGCCGCTCTACGCACGGCTCGACGCCCCAGGGATGGTGCGTCGCCCGCAGGCAATGCCCTCCGTGTGACGCCGGTCGTCGCCTGGCCACCTCACAGAGCGCGGGGAGCAACTGGTGAAACCGACCACGCCCATCCTGGCGTGCGTCGGTTTTTTGGTGTTTTGGTATCGCGAGGCATCAGGGACACCGAATCTGCGCCACACCGAGTGCTACACGTCAGCCACACCCTGCTCGGCGTGGTGTGACTGAGGAGGTTCCCATGGCTCAGAAGATCGTGACTTCCAACCGCATCCAGGACGATAGCCCTCTGGCAAGGGAAACTGACATGATGCAGGCGATTGTCCAACACACATACGGCGCACCCCAGGCGGTCCTGGAACTCCAGCACATCGCCAAGCCGGTGATCAAGGATAACAAGGTGTTGGTACGCGTTCATGCGGCATCCGTCCATGTTGGTGACTGGATCCTCGTAAGAGGCGTGCCGTACGTCGTCCGCATGGCGACCGGGCTGCGCAAACCAAAGAACCGTGTTCCGGGAACGGATATCGCGGGGACGGTCGTATCGGTTGGCAAGGCTGTGACACAGCTCCGACCAGGCGATGAGGTCTTCGGCTGGTGTACGGGCGCCTTTGCCGAGTATGCGTGTGCTGCGGAGGACCGCTTCGTGCCGAAGCCTACTAACCTTACGTTCGAGCAAGCCGCAGCCGTCGGAGTGTCGGCCTCTACCGCCCTCCAACTGCTGCGCGATCAAGGGAAGGTCCAGCCAGGGCAGAAGGTCTTGATCAATGGCGCATCTGGAGGCGTCGGGACTTTCGCCGTGCAGATCGCAAAGGCGTTCGGGGCCGAAGTGACCGGCGTGTGCGGCACGACGAACGTGGACATGGTTCGCTCCATCGGCGCTGACCACGTCATCGACTACACGCGGGAGGACTTCACCCAGGGTGTGCAGCGCTACGATTTCATCCTCGACAACGTGGCGAACCATTCGCTGTCAGACACCAGGCGCGCCCTCACCCCCAACGGGAGGCTGCAGTCAAACGGTGGAGGACACTCGGACGGCCACTGGGTCGGCTCCCTGGGGAGTGTCATCAAAGTGGCTGCGGTGTCACGGTTCGTGCGCCAGCAGCTTGGACCGTCCATCAAATTTCAGAACCGACCAGACCTGGTCGTCCTGAAGGATCTCATCGAAGGCGGGAAGGTCAGACCAGTCATCGACCGCACCTATCCGCTGAGCGAAACTGCCCGGGCGATTGGTCATGTCGGCGAAGGACATGCGCGCGGAACGGTCGTCATCACCGTGTGAGCCTTCCACCGACCCATCACGACCTGGCGTCGAGGGGCCGCGTTGCTCCGGCCCGCACTGCACACAAGGGGGAGACGAACGTGATGACTGACGCGCAGAAGCCGACGCTGCCTATGGCCAACAAGGTCGTCCTGATCACTGGGGGTACCGGGGGCATTGGTAAGGCCACCGCGATCGGGCTCGCCAGGCTCGGCGCCCGAATCGGCATCACCGGTCGCGACCGCGCACGCGCCGAACAGGCCGCGGCCGACATCCGTACCGCTTCAGGAAACCCAGCCGTCGACGCGTTCGCCGCCGACATGACCTCCCAGGCCGAGGTCCGTCGGCTCGCCGTCGCTGTCCTCGCCGCCTATCCGCGGCTGGACGTGCTGGTCAACAACGTCGGCGGGTTCTGGGCACACCGACACCTGACCGCCGATGGCCTGGAGCGCACCTTCGCCCTCAACTACCTCGCCCCGTTCCTGCTCACCAGCCTGCTTTTGGATCGGCTCACATCCAGCGCACCCGCACGGGTTGTCACTGTCTCCTCCGGTGCCCAGGCGATGGGTCGGATCGCGTTCGACGACCTGCAAGGCACGCGCAACTACTCCGGACAGCGTGCGTACAGCCAGTCTAAGCTTGCCAGCGTCATGTTCACCAACGAGCTGGCTCGCCGCCTCGCAGGCACCGGCGTCACGGCCAACTGCCTGCACCCCGGCGTCGTGCGCACCAACTTCGGCTCTGAAGACCAGGCCCGGTTCTTCGCCGTCATCAGCCGCGTGACCCTCCCGCTGCTGAAGACCCCGGCGCAGGGCGCCCAGACGGCGATCTATCTAGCCTCCTCGCCCGACATGGATGGCATCACCGGCCAGTTCTTCGCCAACCGCAAGCTCAAGACTGCCAATAAGGCCGCCTACGATACCGACCTGACCGCCAGGCTCTGGCAGGTCAGCGCCGATCTGGTCGGCATGACACCCGTGATAGCGACGATCCCATGATTTGTGTCGCATGACGAAACATCATGACTGACCTGACTGACCTGAGTGACCCGACTGACCTACACATGGCAGGTCAGCCTCCTCAGATGCTACTTGGCATCAACCATTCATCAAGGGAGACTTAAACAATGGCTGCATTGTCCGCAGTACACGTTGAATCCGGCCGTCTCGATCCTGATCTTTCGAAGGAGAGCGCGATGACCATCTCGCCCAAGCGTCTCGCGCGCACCGCCAGCGTCCTCTACCTGCTCGTGATCGGCGTGAGGCCTGTCAAGCCAAGAAAGCCTGACGAGCTCATCGCCGCCGTGCCATGAACTTTCCCGCACACCGATGGCGGCTCGGAATGGAGTTGCCGCCGGGTGCGGAGCGCCGACCTACAGAGACTGGCAGCCATGATGTGTCCAGTGGCAAGGATGATGCAGGAGGAGGAGCTGAGATCGCCCTAGTAGACAACGGCACGACACTATTCACCAGTCTGATGGGTTCACCAGCGAGCCTCGATAAGTACGCAGCGATGCGCAAAAGGAAACTGACATGACAACCGTCGTTCGCAACACCGCAACGAAACGAGCCCCATGACCACACTGAGAAAGACCGCGCTCGTTGCAGGCGCGCTTTACCTGCTCACCTTTGTCTCGATCCCGACCCTGTTTCTCTACGCTGCGGTGAAGAGTCCGAACTTCATCGTCGGCCCTGGCCCGGACACTGCCGCCATCGTCGGCGGCATCCTGGAGATGATCGTGGCCCTCGCCGGCATCGGCACCGCCGTCGTGCTGTACCCGGTGGTCAAGCGGCAGAACGAAGGGGTCGCACTGGGCTTCGTCGGCTCGCGAACCCTGGAAGCGGCCACCATCTTCGCAGGCGTCGCGTGCCTCCTTACGGTCGTGTCCTTGCGGCAGACCGGGGCCGGACCAGATGCGTTAGTCACTGGCCACGCGCTGGTCACTCTGTATAACCGGACTTTCCTCATCGGACAAGGCTTCATTCCGGCCGTGAACGCCCTGTTGCTAGGCTCCCTGTTGTATCAGTCACGCCTAGTGCCGCGGATTCTTCCCCTGGTGGGATTCGTCGGAGCGCTCGTGCTTGTCGCTTCCGACATCGGCACGTTGTTCGGTCTCTGGGGACAATTCTCCGGGGTGGCGGCGCTCGCAACACTCCCGATCGCGCTCTGGGAGTTTTCGCTGGGTGTCTACCTGGTCGTCAAGGGCTTTATGCCCTCTCCGATCCTCTCCAGTGAGAGGTGAGATGCCGAACTGGACAGATCACTGTCCCAGCGAAGGCTGCCAAGTAGTTTTTCCTCCACTTGCGCCATTGGATCTCCATCTCGCAGATAGGAACCCGAACCCGAATAGGCGCCCAAGAGGGTGCGACCGTCGTGACGACTGGCCTGACGTGAGTGACAAGAGATCCTAATGGTGCTATAGAGCGGGACTCTTCTTTAGCTCTCCTGGCTTTCCTTGAAGTAGCCCGCTACTTTTGAGGCTACATGAATACCGTATGCTCTTCCTACTCATGCTCTTCTCTCGAAAGGGGCACATCAAGATGACACAGCCTATCGCCAGTACGGAAGGCTCTACCTCCATTTCCTCACGCCCACGTCGGACCATCAAACGGCGTCTCTTGCGTCTGCTGGTCATATGCAGTCTGGCCCTCGTGGGACTGCTGCTGCTTGGGCTGTCTTTTCAGGCCATTGCGAGCGCGGTTGACGCTAATCACTATCCTGCGCCCGGCAAACTCGTGGATATCGGGGGCTATCGGCTTCATATCAACTGTACCGGCACAGGCAGTCCAACGGTGATTCTCGACGCGGGACTGGGAGGAACCTCTCTTGATTGGAGCAAGGTTCAACCAGCAGTGGCACGCTTCACACGCGTCTGCTCCTATGATCGGGCGGGTTACGGCTGGAGTGAGAGTGGACCAGGGCCGCGCACCAGCCAACAGATAGTCAAAGAACTGCATCTCCTGCTCGCGCATGCACAGATACACGGTCCGTATCTTCTGGTTGGGCACTCCCTTGGCGGATTGAATATGCGCCTGTATGCCTACCGTTATCCTGCGGAGGTGGCTGGGATGGTCTTGCTCGACGCCACGAGCGAACATCAATTCGCTCCGTTTGGAACCCATCCGGCCTTCTTCCCTCCCCAGGCTGTGAGTGCGGGGGGACTACTCTATCAGGCGCTTCATGGCGCTGCCTATTTTGGCGTGGCTCGCGTGGCCTTGCAAACGGGTCTCGCTCCCCTAGAAGACGCTGCCGCCTACCCGGCTGCCGTCAAGCCAATCCTGCTGGCTCAAGCAACGCAAACCCGGTACTATGGCACACAATATGACGAATTGGCAGCCCTGCAGGAAAGCGCTGCACAAGTGCGTGCGGCGCGTCTAGCGAGTGCTTCCTATGGGAAGCTTCCGCTGATCGTGCTGTCCCAGGATTATTCGCAAGATCGGTCAGCGCAAGGAAAGCAGATGGCAGCCACTTGGGACGCCTTACAGGAGGATTTGGCCTCGCTTTCGTCCAACAGTCAGCACAGCGTTGCTCAGCACAGTGGGCACTATATTCACCTGGATCGACCTGATCTCGCCATCACGGCTATACAGTCGGTCTGGCAACAAGCACAGTAGTTGAGGCGATCATTGCTGAGGCGGAGCATGCGATCACTCCGCCTTCGTAGTATTCGGGCACGCGCTACCCTGGCCCGAGACCACGGTGTGGGGCAGAGGAGCGCACTGCCCTCCTGCACCCACATTGGCGGGGGACATACCTACCATGACAAAACCGATTCTGATGGCTGTTGACGATCACATACACGATCTGGAGACAATCCAACGGGAACTGCTCAAACGCTATGGCGCCGACTACGACGTTCTGGCTGACCATTCGGCAGCCGCGGCGCTGCAGCGGCTAGTAGAGGTGCGAGCGGTGGATGCGCAGGTTGCGATCCTCTTAGCGTCTCTTGAGATGGTCGCGATGAGGGGCATCGACTTTCTGGAACAGGCGCATGAGTTGCATCCGCATGCGAAGCGCGTGCTGCTCCTCACGCATAGTGTCCGTTGGGGTGATCGCTCCGCGTCTCAGCCGATCGTGACCGCCATCTCCCTTGGGCAGATCGACCGCTACACGACCAAGCCAGGTGTCTCGCCGGATGAACAATTCCATCGCCTCATTACTGAACTCCTGCACGAGTGGCAGCGACCGGGGCAGGGTCAACGGGAGATGGTCACTATCGTGGGCGAGCGCTTGGGTGGACATTCCTATGAACTGCGCGATCTCTTCGAGCGCAATGGACACCCATTCAGGTTCTATGAGAAAGACTCAAACGAGGGACGGGCGCTCCTGCAGCACGTCGGGCGCCTGGATGGTCCGTTTCCAGTAGTTATTCTGCGTGATGGACAGGCGCTTACCGATCCCACCAAAGAAGAGATTGTGGTCGGCTTTCTCGGCGCACACGACAGTATCGAGGGAGGTCCTTATGATCTCACGATCGTCGGCGCCGGTCCAGCTGGACTATCTGCGGCGGTCTACGGCGCGTCGGAAGGATTGCGCACGCTTGTGGTGGAACGAGAAGCGATTGGTGGGCAGGCTGGCGCCAGTTCGCTCATTCGTAACTATCTGGGGTTTCCGCAGGGTATTAGTGGGGCGGAACTCACCAACCGGGCATTTGACCAGGCGTGGTTGTTCGGCGCTCAAACCTGCATCATGCGTGAGGTAACTGATCTGCGAATGAACGGACTCGACCGCGTCCTGACGCTCTCCGACGGCAGAGAAATCGTGAGCCGTGCCGTGGTTCTAGCGATGGGGGCGAGCTATCAGAGGCTGGGAATCGCCAGTCTCGAGGCGCTCGTTGGAGCGGGGGTCTTCTATGGGGGCGCCGTCACCGAGGCGCAGGCGATGAGTGGCCAGCAAGTCTTCGTCGCTGGCGGTGGCAACTCGGCGGGGCAGGCCGCTATCCATCTGGCGAGGTATGCGGAACGCGTGACGATACTTGTGCGCGGCGACGCGCTTGCCGCCAGCATGTCAGAGTACCTGGTGCAGCAGATTGCAGGGAGAGACAACATTGACGTGCGTATCCACACCGAGATCGTCGACGGTCGTGGCGATAAACGGCTTGAGGGTCTGGTCGTACGGGATAGATCTTCGGGAGAGGCGCTTAGTGTGTCGGCAGATGCGTTGTTCATCCTCATTGGCGCGCAGCCGCACACGGAATGGTTACCAGCGAGCATCCGACGTGATGAACAGGGCTTCATTCTCACCGGCCCGGATCTCACCGCTGTTGGCGAGCCTGAAGGAGAAGCGCCGCTGCCACGGCCGCCCTATTTGCTCGAGAGCAGTATGCCAGGAGTGTTCGCGGTGGGTGATGTACGTCATGGCTCGGTTAAGCGGGTGGCCTCTGCGGTCGGGGAAGGCGGGATCGCGATACAGATAGTTCATCAGTATCTGCCGCAGAGCAGCCGCTAAGACGAGAGTTACATGCTTTCGTCAGTTCGTTCTGCTTATGTTTGCCCGCACTCTCCCGGATAACACTTCCCGCTGGCCCTGCGCTCAGGATGGGATCGAATGCCGCACCTAAATTTGCGCAGATTGACGCCTATGTGAATGCTCTGATGCAAGACGCACACATTCCTGGTCTCCGCATTGGACATCATCCACGGAGATCAGGTAGCGCATCTTCATGGCTTTGGCGCAGCTGACTCGACTGGCAGAATAGTGGCCCCACAACCCCCAACTCATGTCTCTCACTTCGTGCGAGATCGTAACGCCCTTGGCTTCCAGGTCCGCGAGTGCCATCTCGAGATCCGGGCACATCAGGTAGAGTTCCTGCTTCGACTGGCCCTCCGTGGGATGCACCGCGGCCTCGGCTGGCGGCAGCTTGAAGATCAGCCAGCCCTCGCCTGCGTCGACTCCCCGAAATCCCAGCACATCGCGCAAGAAGACCCGGTCGGCCTCTGGATCGCTACTGTAGAGCACGATATGGGCGCCGCTAAATATGGTTTGCCCTCACTCTCCACGCTCGTTCAGGTGGTACGCCTGCAGACGCTGCTCCGGGCGTACGACATCGCTGCTCACGCCTGGGGACATGGCCCAGCGTCCAGCGTTACGAACCGCTCTCCTCACTCCCGCAGTATGGCACGTTATTCGGATAGGCACGTAGTGTGTGCAGCCGTCTCGCCGCACCTATGCCTTCATCTGCGTTGGCATGCAGTCTCGGAGGATAGAAGCCGCACACTATACGTGGGAATACGTACGCTGGTTGCTCAATTTGTTCGATGCAAGGGTGCTATTGAGCGAAGGCGCTGAAGCTGGCGGCGTAGCAAGCTGGAGCGATGGCCGTGTGCAGCGAGCTTGCAAGTAACTGGTTCCGAGCCGCGGTGTAAGACAGCCAGGGGCAGTTCTCCAGATAACCCTGCCGTGGAAGCAGCCCGCGAGACATGGGCGCACGCTTCTCGCTCCTACACGATCAAGACCGCCTTCCCAGTCACTCGACGCTGCGTGATGTCGTTGAGCGCGTCCGCTGCCTGTTCCAGGGGATAGCGGGCGGAGATATGCGGTTTGAGCTTGCCCTCCCGCAGCCAACTGAGGAGTTGGAGCAGATGCTCCTGATGGTGTTGGGGATCGCGCATGATGAAACTGCCCCAGAAGACGCCGACGATCGAGCAGCCTTTGAGGATCGGCAGGTTGAGTGGGATACGGGGGATGTCACCGCTGGTGAAACCGATCACCAGGAAGCGCCCATTCCAGGCCATGCCGCGCAGCGCTGCCTCGGAGTAGCTGCCGCCGACGGGGTCTATGACGACGTCCACTCCCTTGCCATTGGTGAGGGCCTTGATGCGCTCCTTGAGGTCTTCGCTGACATAGTTGATGGTCGCGTCCGCGCCGTATTGGCGACACACCGCCAGCTTCTCGTCGCTGGAGGCGGCCGCGATGACCCGCGCGCCCAGCGCCTTCCCCAGTTCGACCGCTGCCAGACCAATGCCACCGGCCGCGCCCAGCACCAGGAGCGTTTCGCCCGGTTGGAGGCGCGCCCGATCGGTGAGGGCATGCAGATCTGTCCCATAGGTCATCGCGAAGCTGGCGGCAACGTCGTACTCTAACTCGTCGGGCATGGGGATGACCGCAGCTGCCTCTGCGATCACCTCTTCGGCAAAGCCCCCATAGGCGGCAATGCTGATGACTCGGTCCCCAGGCGCAACATGTTCAACGCCCGCGCCGACGGCTTTGACGATGCCGGCCACTTCCGCGCCGGGCGAGAAGGGCAGAGGTGGCTTGAATTGATAGAGGCCCTGGATGATCAGAGTATCAGGGAAGTTGACGCCACAGGCTTTGACGCTGATCACGACCTGGCCAGGGCCTGGCGTCAGCGACTCAATCTCTTCGACGACCAGGCTCTCTGGCGGGCCGAAGGCTTTGCAGATCACTGCCTTCATGCTGTACACACCCCCTTCTCGCCCATGCTACGAACTGGCAGCGAATATGCTCATGGGTAGGAATGCGCCAACCACATAGTTGGGCATATCAACGACTTCGCAGAGTTTCAGATCCACCGCCACACTGCAAAGCATATACGCGTCGGCGGCAGACAGGCCGTATTCGCGCGCCAGATAGTCGATCATATGGCGGACGGCTTGCCGCGTGGCCTCACGGATGTCCGGGCCGATGCCCTCGGTCACATGATAGGCAGCCGTGTTCGTGCGCTGGGCGAGCGGGCCAGCCGTACGGAACTGCGGCTCCGCCACCGGACGGTCTTTGTACACGGTTAGGCGCACGACGGCGCGCATCGGGGTCTCGATCGCCGTCCCGCAGACCTCGCCATCGCCCTGGGCAGCATGCCCGTCACCCATGGAAAAGAGCGCGCCTGAGACCTCCACCGGCAAATAGAGTCTGGCGCCATGCGTCAGATGCTTTGTGTCAAGGTTGCCTCCGTGTCGGTAGGGTGGGATCGTCGAGAGGGCGCCTTCAGCGGCTGGCGCGAGCCCCACCTCGCCACAGAAGGGTTCCAGCGGTATGCGAATACCCGGCGCAAATTCGGCCCAACCATCCGCGTCTGAGAGGCGCCAGATCTTGAGCGCGGGCTCGGCGAACTCGTCCGCCAGGAGACCGAATCCTGGGATAAGCGCTGTCCAGCCCCAGTCGGCTGGCTGGAAGTCTACGAATTCAACTTCAAGCGTATCGCCAGGCTCGGCGCCCTCGACATAAATAGGGCCGCTGACCTGATCCACTCGCGAGAAATCGAGGGTCTGTATGGTCTCAACCGTGGCATGTGGACCAATCTGTCCGCATGAGGCATCCAGACAGTCAAACGCAATGCTCTCGCCTGACGAGATGCGCGCGATGGGTGGGATGCTATGGTCCCAGGCAAGATGCCACTGCTGTCTCGCGACGTGAATGGTGCGTCCTGTACCTGGAGTAGACATGGCTCTGTCCTTTCAGTCCTCGACCAGTAGTCACTTCGACAAAGTCCCCCAATGCCATACGGTTTCCATGGAACTGCCTAAAGGTCATTGTAATTTACTGTGCGGTCTGGGCTGCTACCTGTCAAGAGCGTGGTGATATTCGTTCTGTAGGGATCTATGAACTATCTTGCGCCACGAGCGAGATGGTCTTTGACGCCTGCGCACCTACATGATCCGCCGCATGTTCAGGTATTTGTGCGTAAATGTCCTTTAGGCAGGTTCAATAGAGCGCTACCTCTTCGTTTCTGAAGCCGCTGAGCTTGCGCACTCTGTCGGCTTTATGGTAGCTTCGAAACAGTCCGCATAGTTTTGATAGCGTCGTTTTGCTGAGAGAGCATTGCTCCCGGCGGATAGCTGGAGTCCCATGCGGCCGCACGACCCCGTTGTAACCCTCGCGCGCATGGGATGCGTGGAACTGCTCGCGACACTGCGCTCACAGCGCAGGTGGGGAGCTGATCATCTCCAGACGGCCGCCAACATCAGGGATAAGCATGAGGATGAGGCGCCGCGCGCCCGCTGAGCGCCCGCTGAACACGCGCGGCATGGTGTGGTGGAAAGGGGGGCACAGGCATCCAGTTCATGCTTCACGTCTGGTCTCGTGGTCTCGTGGTCTCGTGGTCTCGTGGTCTCGTGGTCTCGTGGTCTCGTGGTCTCGTGGTCTCGTGGTCTCGTGGTCTCAGGCAGACTCACTGCAGACTCACTCGCTCAGGTGTATCCACCTTCAGCACTCAGAAAGGGGATCGCACGCGTGAAAGACTTTCCATGGCGCCGCACGGCGCATGCCGTCCTGGGCATCCTCGCTGTTGTCGCGCTCACCGGCGCTTGGCTCACCAGCAACTCGAACGTGGCGCGCGCAGACGCGTCCGCTCAGGGCGAACCCGGTGGATTTAACGCCTACTTCGTCGGCGGCACGGTGGCGCCACCGACAGAGGCGCAGTGTCATGCGATCGCGCGGCGCTGCTTCAATCCTACGGCGATGGCCGGCTCGTATGATTACGCGGGACTGCATGCCAGTGGCATTGTTGGCAGTGGCATCACCATCGCGGTAGTGGACTCGTTCGGCAGCGCAACCATCGCCAGTGACCTCAACAACTTCGACAACGCCTTCAATCTGCAACACCTCTGCGGCGAGGCGAATTATACCTGCCAGCCGGGTGACCCGACCTTCAAGATCCTCAATGTCCAGGGAAGCCCGCCCCCAAACCCGCCTCCTCCCAGCAATGGGACTGGCCAGGAGGCGCATGACCTCTGGGCTGTAGAGGTCTCCCTCGACGTCGAGTGGGCGCACGCGACCGCCCCTGGAGCGAACATTCTGCTGGTGACGACGCCGACGGCCGAGACGCTGGGCGTACAGGGCTTTCAGCAGTTCATGAATGCCGAGCAGTATGTGATCGACCACCACCTGGCGGATGTCATCTCGCAGAGCTTCGGCGCCGGTGAAGGGTCGTTCCACAACGGACTCGCGGCGCTCGAGAACCTGCGGCAGCCGTTCATCTCGGCGCAGGCCAATCACGTCACGGTCCTTGCGTCCTCGGGCGACAATGGCACTGCCAACCCCATGAAGGAACCGGTCAAGAATCCAGCCTTGATCCCGTATCCCAGCGTCGGCTGGCCGGCCTCTGATCCCCTGGTGACCGCCGTGGGCGGGACGTACCTGTGCACCGACACAGATACAGGAACCACCGTCGACAGCTCGCCGCCGTCGGGCAGCTGCCCCAGTTTCCCTGGTGAGCGCGAGGTGGGCTGGATCGCTGGTGGCGGCGGCTACAGTATCCTGTTCCCACGTCCGGACTACCAGAACACGTTGCCGCCGGGCAGCACCTACGTCGGAAGCTCGGCCGGGGCGCCAGGTCCGAACAGTAACATGCGCGGTGTGCCGGATATCGCCTATCAGGCCAGCGCTCGGACCGGGGTGCTCGTCTATGATCAGGGCGAGGGCGGCTGGTTCGTCGTGGGTGGCACGAGCTGCGGCTCGCCGCAGTGGGCCGGACTGATCGCGATGGCCGACCAGCTGAAGGGGAGCGATGTTGGGTTCATCAACCCGGCGCTCTATAGCATCGCCAACAATCCCGCCAAGTACGCCGCGGACTTCCACGGCGTGACGGTCGGCAACAACCAACTCGATCCGTCGATTCCCGGGTACTCGGCCTCGACGGGCTGGGATGCGGTGACCGGCCTTGGCTCGCCCGATGCCGCCCACCTGCTGCCCGATCTTGTGGCCGCGACAAGTTAGCCTGAGCCTGAGCCTGAGCCTGAACGTGACAACAGGGTCTTTTGGGAGTTGAGCGTCTTTCGGAAGGGGCTCCGTGGTTGGAGCCCCTTCTCTCCATGTGGCATGATGCGGCCTGTCTCGCCGCGAGCACCTGAGCGAGCACGAGAGCGAGCACCTGAGCGAGCACGAGGGGAGCAGCGACTCGCACCCAAGGCTCCTGTCGCGTGATGATCGGCAGATCGAGCTTGTGGGCATGGACCTACACAGGTAGCTTCAGACGCATGAGCGCAGTGCAGTACTGTTCCAAAGTTGGGCGCAGGCTAGAGAAAGAGGATAAGAGGATAAGAGGATAAGAGGATAAGAGGATAAGAGAATTAAGAACAGTTGAAAATAGGGTGATCTTCCGTGGATGGAGAAAGATGTGCTGCTGCGGAGCGGAATCATACGAAACCCCAGAACAGGCAAGACAGGGCAAGACAGGGCAAGACAGAGCAGGACAGTATAAGCAAGACGATACATGCAGTCATATGTCATGTAGGAGGGGAGACACGTAATGTGCGGCAGATATGAGATTGTGGATGGCAAACGGATCTTTGTGCGCTTTGGCGTGGCGAACGCGATACCAGAGATGCTGGCGAATCTCGATGTGCGGCCAACCCAGCAGGTGCCGGCGCTGCTGACGGATCACCAGTTGCAGCTGATGAAGTGGGGACTGGTGCCCTCATGGGCCAAGGATGTGTCGATTGGCAACAAAATGATCAATGCCCGCGCGGAGGGGATCGAGCAGAAGCCTTCCTTCAAGCGGCCGCTGCGCACCCAGCGTTGTCTGTTGCCCGCCTCGGCGTTCTTCGAGTGGCAGGGAGTGACGGGAGCAAAAGGCGCAAAGACGAAGTATCGGATTGGACGCAAGGATGGTGACATGTTTGGGCTGGCCGGACTCTACGACGTCTGGAAGAGTCCCAGCGGCTACGAGGTGACGACCTGTACCATCATCACGTGCGCGCCGAATGCGGTCATGGCCCCGATTCACAACCGGATGCCGGTGATCCTGCTGCCGGAGGATGAGGACGCGTGGCTCGACCCGGATATGACCGAGGTGGAGGCGATCACCAGCTATCTGCGGCCCTATCCTGATGAGCTGCTCGAGGCAGTACAGGCGGCATAGAAAGCGGGTACTTCAGCGCTGAGAAATGGTCTGAGAATACGCGTTTGGGTATCATGTGGAGAAGGCCATGAGCGGAGCGCTGGAGGCGTTGGCGCTCACCGGTGCTCGGACCCGCGGTTGTCTTGTTGCGGTCGTTGACTTGATGAATACACAGCGGCGAGGAGCAACCGACAAACCGGCCTACTCCTCGCCATTTCCTTATGTGGCGCCATCCGTCACGCGGTAGAACGCGTTGCCGAGCACAAACTGCTCGCGCCGGAGCACGAACAAGGGTACGATCGGTGTATCCATTTGTAGTGTCATGTCGCCCGTCATCTCGACATAGTTCACATCTTTTTCGTAGGCGAACCCGAGGTGTTCCAGCACGCGGCGTGAGGCGGCGTTGGCCGGGATGATGGCTGCGACGATGCGGCTCCAGGGCCGGTTCTCGAAGCCGTAGCGCACCACCGCGCGCGCCGCTTCGGTCGCGAATCCCTGCCCCCAATACGGTTTGCCCAGCATGTACACCAACTCGGCTACGTCTTCCTCCTTCCCGGGCCCGGCACCGCACCATCCTATGAGTTGCTGGCCGGACTTCTGCGTGATCACCCACCCGATATCGCTATGATCCTCCCAGCCCTGGTTGATCGCATCGAACTGTTGCGCAGCTCGTTCCTGTGGCGTCTGGTCACGCTTAGGCAAATAGCGCAGGACCTCAGGATCAGCGAGGTGGGTAGCCCATGCAGCAACATCCGCACGCGTGGGTGCGCGCAAGAGTAAGCGTTCTGTCTCTATGGGCGGGACGTCCGCTGCAGCCATCGTATGTCCCTTTCTAGGCTCGTCCATGATGGAGGTGGCCCATATGCAGACGGTACGGATTCTGTGCTCCCCTGGATACCCCATGTCAGTATAGCATGGAGCCAATAGGGGAATAGAGCGGTGATGGCTGCCCTCGACGTCAGTTAAGAGCGCGATCGCCTGGACGTCAACATGACGGAGACTGTCTCATCATTTGTGAGATGACTTCTAGCGCCTGTTCAAGACTTGACCTGGAATGTGATAGAACGCCGTAGAATTGGCGGCGAGATAGGTTGAGAGATGCTTGTATCATCGTCCGGTTGCGATGATTCGTACCGCTCTGGGCGTTCTTCTGCTCTTCCGGTCTCGTATTCTAGGCCGCTCAGGCCATTCAAGGTTGAGTTCATAACAGGCTCTAGAGACGATGCTACAAAGCACTCTCAGAGGAATTTGGGTGGGACCATTGTGCAATCTGACTTCTCGCTGTATCGCCAGCCATTACGAGCCGACAACAACCCGAAAAGACACTTGGGAATTACCTGCTGCGCGACTAGCCGCCAGTCGGACTCTCTACGTCATGACGCTCGATGTCATGACCCTCCGTATTATCATGCTCTGCATCAGGTGGAGCAGGTGACACAGGCGCTCCAGGACCGGGAGCGGAATCCCGAAGCGCCGGAAGTTGGACATAGAACATCGTTCCCTCGCCCTCGCCGCCCGTGCTCTCCGCCCAAATCCTTCCTCCCATCCCTTCCACCAGTGCCTGGCAGAGATATAAGCCCAGGCCATTGCCTGGAACATTCGACGCCAGGTCCCGCGGCAGCCGTACAAACCGCTTGAACAGCAAGGGAAGCTGGTCAGGAGGAATACCCAGACCGTGATCGCGCAGCGTGATCTGCACCATCTGGCGTTGCTCGCTGGCCTGAGACGTCCGTGAGCGTAGCGCACGGAGCCGCTGCCAGTTTTTTGCGCCCGGCTTTCCGGAAGGTACTGAATCCGTCAAAACCAGTTGCGTCGTGACCTCCACCGGTGTGCCAGGCGGTGAATATTTCACAGCGTTGGAGAGTAAGTTGGTGAAGACCTGCCGAACCCGCACCGGCTCTGCCCAAACCTGCAACCGATCGGGGTTGTGAACGCGCAGTTCGCGCTCCATCCAACGCCCTTCTCGCGGGTCAATCATATGGATCGCCGACTCCAGCGCTGCGTCCACGTCTGTCGCCACTGGCTCAAACGCATCGCGATCCTCCTCTAGCCGCCGGACGGAGAGAATGCTCGTCACCAACGCAACGAGGTCGTCGCCAGCGCGTTTAGCTCGTTCGAGATAATCATGGCGCTCCTGTGGAGAGAGAGCCCCTTCCGTCAGCAGCATAAGTTCAACATGCCCTTGCATCGCCATGAGTGGGCTACGCAGCTCGTGATTCACATGCGCAATGAATTGATCTTTCAGTTGGTCAAGCTGTTGCGCACGCTCAAACGCTACACGTACGTCGCCGAGTTCACGCAATGTCCGCAGATAGGTTCCTGCGGCGGCAAGGAGGACGCCCGCCACAGCCCACTGTACAATGATGGGAAACGCCAGGATAAGAGTGGCATTGCTGCGGAGCGCCTCGCTGGCCGCTGGGGTCTGGAGCGCGTGCACCAGGATGAAGAGGGTATACGCATTGAGCAGCAGGGTAGTGCCTACCACTGCCCACCAGGAATTCGTCAGCAGTCCTGCAAGCACGATGAGCACGAGCGTCGCGACGACTTCAGACAGCGTGATGGCGAGGCTTGGGCCAGTTTCATGCAGTCCTGGCTGATAGAACAGCACCCAGATGAGCGCTGGCCCAATGACTGTTATGGCGGTTGGGAGAAACACGCAGATCGTGGCGATACGAACCTGACCGCGCCGCACGAACAGTATTCCCACCGCGTGCAGCGCGGCGTCTATCCCGACGATGGCCGTATTGACCACGAAGATCCACCATGCCTGTGGCGCGAAATGGGCGGTAGGAAGGACAAGCACGCTCACCACAAAAACGGCGAACTGGATGAGCGCAAAGACGGGGAGCAACACCCTGGCCAAGTAGAGGCGACGATTCCGCTCATACCCGTGATAGATCTCGCGCTCCGAGACGACCGGTATTGACAGCTCAGGCCCAGTCTCATGCATGGAGCTCACTCCTCTGGTGGCAACGTCTCGGTGTCCGTCAGCAGCGCCCGGAAGCGCTGGCGGCGGTCTGCCACCGTCCGCTCAATGGCCCGCCGAATGGTCTGGACGAGCTCAAGTGGACTCACCGGCTTGACTAGGTATTCGTCAGCGCCAGCGAAGAAGCCCGCAAATCGATCGTGATCCTGCGCCATCGCCGATAGGATCACGAGCGGGGTGGCCGCCGAGTCGGGATCTCCGCGTAGCGCCCGAATGAGTTGATAGCCGTCCAGACCAGGCATTTTCACGTCGATCACGATGCAATCTGGCTGCACTTCAAAGTAGCGCTCTAGTCCGGCCACACCATCCTCAGCCGTCACCACGGTGAAGCCGCCAAGCTTGCGGAGGGACTCTGCCACGAGCGCACGGAGATCATCGCTGTCATCTACGACCAGCACGGTATAACCGGTAGAGCCATTGCCCCCAGGTGTTGACATCGTCCTCCCTTTCGCACCACCCAGCGTCAGCGAATGTCAGCGCACAACGCACATGCCCTGCTGACCTCACCCTCCCGCATTTCTGACACACCCTTGCCGTTGCGCTTGACGATGACCACCATCACCACTATGGGGCGCGCGATACCAGCGCCTAGGCCAGCCATACTGCGGCACACCCTGAATCAGGAGGAACGCTCTCTGAAGAAGTGGTTGCGCCAGCGAAGGCGGAGCCGCACTTATGCGCTATTGTACCAGACGAGGAATACCGCGTCGTGGCAGGTGTTCGCGACACCCACCCCAAGCGCCAACAGCGTCTGAGAAGCGTGTGAGCGTGAGCGTCTATTACGAGGGTTCCCGAGTTTCCTTCGAATCCTACGACGAGCGCCGCCATGCGCCTCAGGATCACACGCTCCTTCCTCAAGCGCCCCACAATCACGCGTACGACGGGATGCCTCCACCCTGTGCGACGACAACACCCTCCTCTGCGCACGCGGTTACCGCCCCCTCGACGTGACGAAGAACCTCAGAACAAACTGTCACACAACCACTGCAACCCCTAGAATGGCGAACTATTCATGATGTAATGTTGCTTCAGGCGAAATATTGACGGCTTAATAGACTGCTGGTACACTGTGCCCTGGATCGCCGTAACGCTAGATTTGGGATCACTCTATCGTGCTGCGATGTATACGCGCGTATATTGTAGGAATTTTGATGTGGAATGAGGACACCGCTGCGATGCCTGTAGCAATGTCCTCAGAAAATCTCCGGATGTAAGACAATTGCCACTGCGGCTGCACCTGCCCGCGCCGCACATGTGGTCTCTTGGTACTGTGACCAGCCCCGGTTTCGCCTGACAGGAATGCTCAGCGCCGACTGGAGAACAGGGAGGTCCAATTCATGTCATCATCCCTTCCCTTCCCACGCATTCCGTCGACGTCCTCCCCGCTACTATCGCGGCAAGAGTCAGCAAGTAGTGCGCCCACCAACGCTACAATGAGCCCGGTCAAGATACTCTCGGGCCTGCGCGGCCGGCGTTTCTGGATACTTCCCGTGATCCTGGCCGGCGTTCTTGGCCTATACCTCTTTGGCCTGCTGAGCACCTCGATGGAACGTCGGCAAGAGGTCAGCGAGGCAAGTCAAATCCTGTGCCTGTTGTCATTGACAACTCTGAGCCTCTGGGTGGGAATCAAGTCGCCGCGTGGGCAATCGCGCTGGGCTTGGCTGTGCATTGCCTTAGCATTCATCATCTATGCGGTCGCTGAGGCAATCTTCGGATATCTCTCCATCGCCTATCAGGATAACCCAACACCCTCTCTGGCTGATCCCTTCTATCTCTCCTTCTATCCTCTGATGACCGTTGGCCTCATTCTGCTGCCGCAAACGCCATTGACTCGCCCTGAGCGGCTGCGCGCAATTGTAGACGGCGCCATCGTCGCTGGTGCCCTGCTCAGCCTCAGCTTCTTCTACCTGATCGGACCTACCTACCTCGCTGGAGCGAACTCACCAGTAGCGCTCTATGTGCTTGTCGCCTACCCGGTTGGCGATTTCATTCTGGTCGCTACGCTTGCCGTTCTCGCGGTTCGTGGAGTTCAGACCGCCTATCGTCCCGTATTCTTCCTTTTGACGCTTGGAATGATCTTCTTCATTTATGCCGACTCCGCCTTTGACTACCTCAGTCTGCAAAATGCCTATGCGCCCGGTACAGTCTCCGTCGATCCGCTCTGGGTAACAGGTGAGCTCATCATGATGATGGCGCCACTCTATCTCCTCGTGCACGGCGATCAGATGCAGCCGCGGGAAGGGCGCGTTGCCCAATTCATCCAGCGGCCGTTCATGGCATCTCAGAATCACTTCAGCCGCCTGATGCTGCCTTACATACCCGTCGCGGTCCTCTTCGCGCTTGTGTGGGTCAACCAACCTCCCACGGCCACCAGAAGCTTCTTTCCGGCGCTCGAAATCCTTGCGCTCCTGGTCGTGGTTCTGATCATCACACGGCAGGTGCTGACGGTGCGCGAACTCCTGGCTGCGCAGGCTGCCACCACTCGCGCCCAGCAACTCGACGCCCTAAAAGATCAATTCATTACTGGTGTCAATCACGAACTGCGCACTCCAATCATGACGATGCAGGGCTACATCGAGCTTCTTAGCGAACTGCAGAATCAAGTTGACGCGTCGGAACGCTCTGTAATGCTGAGTCGCGCACGTGCAGCCAATGAAACACTGGTTCATCTTGTGCAAAGCATTCTGGATACCCGTCGCATCGATCAGGGCGCCGATGATTTCACTCCAGAACCCGTCATGCTACGGTCCGCGCTGAATGCCGCTGCATCTCTTACCAATCCCAATCAGAACAACACGCCGCCACGCCAACTATACATAGAGGTGCCCAGTGACATTACGGTGTGGGGTGAATCCGTTCGGCTCCAGCAGGTGCTTGCCAACCTGCTCTCAAACGCCGTGAAATATTCGGCTCCAGGCACTCCTGTTGAAGTGGTTGCGCATCGCGTGCGGGAGGCCCGGTCGTCGGGGAGACGTTGGAGCCGTCAGGCCAGCAAGAAAGGCTCTATGGTCGAGCTAACGGTTCGTGACCATGGTTATGGAATACCCCCCGACCAAATCCCGCTCCTGTTTCGCCGATTTGTCCGTCTCCCTCGCGATCTTGCTTCACGCACGTTGGGGACCGGCCTGGGACTCTACCTCTGTCGTGTATATGTCGAAGCTATGGGTGGAACCATTTGGGTGGAGAGCACTGGTGTCGAGGGAGAAGGCTCCACCTTTCATATCCGACTGCTACTTGCACCAAGTGACAGCACAACGTGGCCCTCCGCACCGCCTGCTCCAAGCACCGAGACAGCGGGCAGTATTTACTAACCTGTAAGGAGTCACTCACGCCCTGCGCCATGGGTGCTGGCAATTCATCACACCGTTTCATGCACAAAGGAGCTTGTGATGCCTTCACCATTTGCGAATTCTGCATCCACACCAGCAATGGCGCTCATCGTGGATGCGAACTCAGTCGAATACGAACAGATTGCTCGGTGTCTTCAACCCTTCTACCGCGTTCTCCAGGCATCTGCCCTGGGAGAAGCAATGACGTATCTGCGACAGGTACAGCCCACAATTGTGGTGCTCGATCCTGATATGCCCGATGGCGATGGCTTCGAATGGCTGCGCTATCTTCGCTCTAATCCGGCCACCCAGGGTCTCGTCGTTGCCTGTGTCACGCATCGATCAAGTGTGCGCGACAAAGTGACCGGTTTCATGGCTGGGGCCGATGACTATGTCGTATTTCCAATTGACCCTGAGACGTTCGCATACCGCGTCGCTCTCTTAGCGCGCATTGGCCGCCGTTGAACTGCGCAGACGGTCATCAGACAAATAACAGCCCCTCAGACACCCAACCCCGGAGCAGAATGGAGACCAAGCGAGCTATCACTGAGCTATCACTGAGCTACTCCGAGCGACTGCCGGATTGCAAGTGAATTCCCATGAGACTGAGCAGGTCGGGAAGTACGCTGAAGGTTGAAGGAGAGAGGAGGGGGTATGTTCTATTCGAACAATCCAGGTGGCATGGATGGCAATGGCAAAATGGGGGGTACGGAGACAGTGAATGGCGAAAACGCCACTGGTTATACCGTACTCGTCGTCGACGACAATCTTGAGTTGCTCCAACTGCTCACCGACACCCTGCATATGTTGGGGCGATTCAGAGTCATCAGCGCAGAAGATGGCATCCAGGGACTGCATCGTTTCTTTGAGATTCGCCCTGACTGCATGATCATAGACATTATGATGCCTGGTCTTGATGGCTACCAGCTTGTCAAAGCCTTGCGCGGCGACCCAGACTCCGCGCAAACGCCGTTGATCTTTCTAACCGCACTTGCTCAGGACAAAGATCGCTTTGCAGGCATGGCGATTGGCGCCGACCAATACCTAGTCAAACCCGTCAAGCCCCAAGAACTCGTCGCCGCTGTCCATCAAGCGATCGCGGTAAGCGAGATGGAGCGTCGCAAGCGACAACGAGCGCTGTTCGAACAAGAGCTTCCCGAAAGCTAGGATGTGTCATGGCTGCCTTTCACTCACCCGATGATCGTCGCGCCGTTGCTAGCCCAGCCCAGGGAGCAGGTGGCACGCTCGATCCCATGGATAGCAACTTCGTATGGCTTGGAGGTCGGCGCTATTTCACACACCTGCCCTACCTTCTGCCATATGACGATCTGGAGTTTTCGCGCCAGGACTTCGAGCACCACCTCCTGCGCCAGGCCCTTAAAGCCAATGTTCTTGCGCCTGTCGGCCACCCACAGGCAATCCTCGAAATTGGCCTGGGGACAGGTCGCTGGGCGCTTGAGGTCGCCGCACAATTCCCATCTGCACGTGTCATCGGGATGGATCTAGCGTCGCCGCCAACTCTTCACTCAACCATCCAGGAATTGAGTAAGTCAAGCGGCGACTTTCCGAACCAGCCATTCTCAAACTTCTCGTTCGTCGCGGGAAATGTTCTGCGGTTACTGCCCTTCTCAGACACTACTTTCGACTATGTCCATATGCGTTTTCTCAGCGCAGCAATTCCCCTTGCTCGCTGGAGCCAAGTGATGCACGAACTGATTCGTGTCACCCGTCGTGGCGGCTGGATCGAGATTGTAGATACCTCGTGGACGCCGCTCTATGGTGGACCCGCTACTCAACAGCTGTTTTATTGGGCGCGTATCGCGGGGATGGTACATGAAATCAACCTCCAGTTGTCTGCCTGGATCGGCAGTATCTTCCTCGACAGCGGACTTGGCAACGTTACCGCTCCCAAACTGCAGTTACCTATGGGGCGTGGAGGTGGGCGTATCGGGAGCATGGTTGCCGCAAATGCTGTAGCTGTTGCCGAAGCAATCCAGCCGTGGGTGGTCGGCTACAATATTGCCACCTCAGATGCATATTTCAGTGCTCTCGAGGGGGTCCGCTCTGAAGTTATGGAGGGTACCTGCGCCTACCCAATCTTCATTGGTTATGGCCAACGCAACTAAAGAAAGCCACACAAAAGACCAGTACATCACACGTCTCGAGTAAGACCTATGCGAGGCGGCAAAGGAGTGGAACTGCTATGACACAGCCGAATAACACACGTGCTAACAATGACCTGCCTAGCAGTACTGAGCAATCCAGGACAACCCACGAAATGGGCGAGTTGAGAAATAAGGGGGTGGTTATCCCTCCGCCCAGCCCATCACTCATGGATCTCTATACCGCCATATCAACTATACTTCCTGGTCTTGACCAATTTATGCGCTTCGAATCGCCAGACGACATTGCGGCCCGGCGTGCCCAGTGGTCAGCTATACTCGATGAGCCATTACCAGCGGTTGGATCTGGAGCCGATGCTGTCTTGACAACGCTGCGGGACGTAGTGATCCCCAATGGACTGCGCGTCGGCAATCCAGTCTTCTCCGGCTGGATGAGCATCATGCCCTCGGCTGTGCCTGCCGCGACTGCCCTGGCTGCAACTATTGCTGGTCCACAACGCTGGTGGGTTCAGAGTTTCAACACACTTGAACATGTTGCCCAGCGCTGGCTCGCCCAACTGCTTGGCCTCTCTCCACTGCACCAGGGGCTCTTCACCAGCGGCGGTGCCGTTGCAAATCTCGTCGCCATGACGGCCGCACGTCAACATGCTGCCGAACAGTTGGGAATAGACGCAGCCGAAGATGGCATTGTCGCAATCCCGCATCCGCGATTCTATGCGACCAGCGAAACCCATCATGTGGTACGCCGTGCTGTATCCGTTCTCGGTTTCGGAAGACAAGCCGTCGTGACCATGCCAACAGACGAAGGTTTGCGGATGGATGTAACCGCACTCCGTGAGCGCCTTCACCAAGACCAAGATGACGGCTGCACTCCAGTCGCAATCCTGGCGACTGCTGGCACTACCAACTCTGGCGCAATTGACCCACTGCCCGATCTGGCAGCGCTCTGCCGTGACGAGGGCATCTGGTTGCACGTGGACGGCGCCTATGGTCTACTTGGGAAGCTAGATCCAACTGTCGCCTCGCTCTATGGTGACCTTAGCGACGCCGACTCGCTCGTCCTCGATCCGCACAAGTGGCTGAATGCGCCGCTAGGATCAGGAGCCGTGTTTGTCCGAGACCGTGCGCTTCTGCGACGCACCTTTGCGCTCGGCACAGCCGCCTATCTGGACGATGAACATGCTGAGAATGGGGACGCGCCCCTGGGGTCGCAGTTTGCCGACTATGGCTTTGAGTTTCACGAGATTGGCGTCGAACTCTCTGCTCCTCCTCGTGGAGTGCATGTCTGGGCCGTCCTGAAAGAACTGGGTGTTGATGGCATCCGCGCGCGCGTTCAGCGTAACATTGCCTTGGCGCATTACCTGGCCGAGTTGATCGACCGCTCGCCAGTCTTGGAGTTGGTAGTGCCCGTGACCCTCTCGATCGGTTGCTTCCGCTACGTGCCACCAGGCATTCGCACGTCACACGACAGGGACTCCCTTTCGCTGCTCAATCAGATCAATCGCGATGTGCTCTATCGCATACAATCGCGTGGACGCAGCATCCCATCTGGTACCACAGTACATGGCAAGTTCGTAATTCGACCATGCTATCTGAATCCGCGCACCACCGAAGCCGACATTGAAGCGCTCGTCGAAGAGACAGAACAATGTGGCGCTGAAGCCTGGCAAGCCTATCTGGCGACACCCTGATACCTTCTCCGATCACCTTTGAATGCCGCTGACCACCGGAGACTTGCACACCAGCAAACATCCATGATGCGGTGTGACGAGCCACGAGTTACGAGCAAGGGGTTCCGAATCAGCGAAAGGCCATATTGTGTAGCACTGCGTAGCAAAGTATCTGTTCGCACAGTAGATGATAGTTCATAGATGCGAGAAATCAGCTGGTCGCGACCAAATGGAATCACACTAGAGGGATCGCATGAAACCTGCAACAGTGCCGCTCTTACGTTGTGTTGCGCCACGACTCACTAAAGCAACCTCCTCACAACGTGGTTACCCAGCGCCTTCGACAGCGCTTTGTGGCGGAAAGCTGTCTTTTAGATTGACCCGATCGAAACGGCAGACGCTGGAATGCACGCGTTGTGCTGCCGTCTATCGCACTGTAGCAGGTATTTCAGCTGTGATCCCTCCTCATCTTGGAGAAGACGAAGGCGCCAAACCGAGCAAACTGAGCGAGCATTATGTGGATGACGAGATCATCCAGACCTACTACGAAGCTCACTACTCCCGCTATTTCAAGAATACCCCAACACTGCGCAATCGCGTGTTATTTCCTTATCTGACACACCACGAGCATGATGAGGTCGCTGCCCTGGAACCAGTTCATAGGCAGCGACGATCGACGTTCGATCAAGCCGTCACCCACCTAGCAAATCAGCAAGAGCTGACCGAGGACTTTTATCAGCACATGCTCGACTGGTGTCGTCCCTTTCTGGATAGCAAAGCGGTCGTGTTAGATGCTGGTTGCGGGCTCGGGCGCATGACCGCGGAAGTCGGGCGCCTTGGCGTCAAGTACGTCCTGGGTGTTGATCGCAGTCCACGCATGATTCGAGAAGCGCAACGGATTCTTGCGGCACAGAAACCACTCCGGCTCACGTTGAATACAATCGGCGGCACAAAGGGAATGCCCGCTGTAATGGATCAGCGTTGGGATGTGCAGAATTACGACCTCATTGTCGGTGACGTCGAATGCCTACCCGTGCGCACAGGTCGCATCAATCTGGTCGCTTGCCTGAATGTCCTGGATCGTGTCAACGATCCCCAGCGCATGGTGGACGAGTTGTGGCGAGTGCTCAAGCCAGAGGGACACCTGATAATTGCGGATCCCTACCATTGGGAGGAGCAATACACACCTCGATCGAGGTGGGTTGGAAACATGACGTCACTTTTTTCGCCCGAACGCTGGCATTGCCTGCGCGAAGCTGATGGCGTTCCGTTCGTAGTGCGCTACTATCGCAGACGCATCACCATCTATATGAACCACTGTCTCTTGCTCCAACGCCGTCCTGGGCGATGAGCAAGGGATGCAGCAGAAGTTGTTATTGAGGAACTACACGTCAGTTTCGTACCGTTCGAGCTTGTTGACGATCTATGTCATGATCACCTCTTGGTTGGCTCTACGGCCCATGTGACTCCGATACGAAACCGAGTCGGAGGACCTGAGTGTGGGGAGGCAGGGAGAGGGAATGGAGTCAGCTTTCGTCCCATTGAGATGGCCAAACTGGAAACCAAGTGTGCTATACTCGTTCGCACAGTCTCCAAGTGTGATTGGTACGGTCAGCAACCAGTTTGAGGCGTTGATGTGTCATGACGATCGCACTGAAGAAGAGGGTTCGCTATGTTCTCCCGTCGAGAGCTCGTGGGAACGTTCCTCGCTGCCACAGGTGCAAGTCTCTTTCTTGGCGCACCTCTTTGGGTCGTCGGGATGCTTCAACGGCGACCAACAACAGGCCTCATCCTCTATCTGATTGGAGGTGGTATCGCGCTCGGCATTTTGGGGTGGGCTGTTTACAGCTGGCGTCGAGGCGCGACCACTCCGGCTGAAGATCCCACTAGAGGAAACGGCATTCTGCTGACCAGCGTACTCCTCGCATTGGTCGCTTGTGCCTTCATGCCACTCGCCGGGGTGGGCTTTGTCACCCTCCTTCTCGCTGCGCTCCATGAGCTTCCAGGATCGATCATGGTCTTCCAGTCTGATAATCCATTTGCTTTCTTTGGCTTCCTCGCATCCTTCCACTTCACCCGTCAGGTCGCCGTTGCTGAAGAAGTCGCCGCGCTGGCGTTCGTCAGCGGAGGCGTGCTGACCCTGCCTGACAGGATAAAGCGCTATGACCAAGAGCGCAGGTCCACTCCAGATCTGGCGTCTGACAAGAGGACCCCAGACCAGAGGGAGGCACGGCGATTACGTCGATTTGCTGCCTTCTTAATCATTGGTGGCCTGGTCCTCGCCCCCATCGCATACTATACGCCGCTCTTGTTCTTGGTCGTTCCGGCGGGCCTCATGTTCTTCTTCTCGATTCCGATCTACTTTGCCAGCCTGGACTGGGATGGGTGAGCACAAACGGTGGAGGAACGAGGTTTGAGCGGATCGTCCGGGCGTAGAACCCACCGTTGGCGTAGCTGGAGCGATGGCGTAGCGAGATGCCCTGGTTCCTGACCGTCGAACTCGGCAAGGGGAAATGGCAGGCACCTCCCGGTGCCCACCACACCTCCTCATCGGTCAAGCGCCTGAGGTCGCTCCGCCATGTGGGGAACCCTCGTCGGACGGCAAGTAACTTGACAGGCGGACGGCGTTCTTGATGGGCGAGGATGAACTGGCGGTAGAAGGGGCATTCTCCCGTGAGTTCGGTCCACCCACGACCGAGCGACCAGGAGAGGAAGGCGCAATAAGCCCCGAAAACTGTCGGGATAACGTTGCTACCGTCGATTATGAACCAAGAACCGTCTGTACATTACGCTCAAGACATTGTCGCTTTCCTGGGAGATTTGGGCCGGCAGGATGTAGCGCCCAAGACCGTGCAGGCCTACACCGCCGATCTCGTCGGTTTTGCGCGCTGGTTCGCCGATGCCACAGGAGAGCCATTGTCCGAGGTCTCGGGCGTGGTTCAGCTTTCTCCAGCGTCAGTTGCCTGAATGAGAGCCGAGAGTAGTGACAAATACGTCGCACACGCAAATTGCCTGTATTTTGCCGCTTCCTTTCCTATTCCTTGCCTGGACTCCAGCAGTACACATGAGTACCCTTGCCTGTACAAAGAAATCGGGCGTCGCTCATCAGCAATAGGGCGCTGATCCTGAGCAGAAGGGGGGAATCAGGTGGTTGTGGCACGAGCAGACTTCGGATTGGCGCCGCCAGCGCAGCGATGGTGGCTTCTCATACGAGCAGAAGCTGCGGATGACGAAACGAGAAGACATGAATGAGCCGCCCTGTGGACGTGGGTCAGTGATGGTTGTTGCGAGTAATGTCGACTAATGTTAGGAGCTTCATACATGCACGTACGGCGCGCAGCCATGTTGCTGATGTTGGTTGTTGTCCTGGCGGTGACAGCAACCATGCAGGTTATTCGTGCTCCGTCAACGCATGCCGCTGCTGGATCACTGAAACCCGGGACGCTCATCCGCGCGGCATCGTGCGAACAGGCACCGCCTCAGGCGCAACGTGATAGGGCGAGCTACACGCCTGCGGAGTTGGCGCGGTATGGCTTACCCACGCAGTCATCGGGTGAGTCGTTTGCTCATTGGGCAGCGGTCGTACGGGGAGCGAAGCATCGAATATGCGATCGAACTGCCACCGCCATACGAGACACTGCGGATCAGCGTTCCAACATTTGGGATGGCAATATCGCCGACGGGGATGGGCAAACCTATACCTCGATCGACATGGACTTCACGGTTCCCTGTCTCTCCCCAGGGTACTCGGGGAGCCAGGTGTCCAATTGGGTAGGTCTCGGAGGCTTCGGTAGTAAGGGCGTGAACAATCTGGTCCAGACGGGGACGGCCGGGCAGGAGACCTACGTGGCCAACTTCGGCTGGGTCTACTCCTATTCCGCGTTCGTCGAAAACACAGGCGATGCCAGCAATCCGAACCGAAATGATGTCTTCCCCGTCAACTGCGGCGATCAGATGTATGTGCAGGTTAAGAACGGCAACTGCATGTTCGTTGATCGGCTGGCTGATGGGACGAATAGCTACCAGTGCTATGGACCCTCTGCCTACCTTGGTACGGCGGAGGCCATTACTGAGCGTCCCAGCCTGTGCACTGGCAACCAGTGTTCCCCGCTGGCCCTGGCGAACTTTGGCGCGGTGACGTTTCATGGTGTCGGGATCGTTCACAACGGCCACTACTACGCCATGAATCAACTGACGCACGATTACTCCAACATGTACTCGACGGATCGCTCGCATCTGCTCGCGACCGTCGGCCCCATCCAAAACGACCCGGGAGATCCTCCTTACGACAAGTGGACCATGAATTATGTGACTGGCGCCTAACGGGCGCGTAACAGACCTACAGACAGCATAGAAAGGTGCGAGTGAGGACGATGACACGACTTTGGAGACCTGCATACCTTGTGGTGGCGCTGCTCGTTGCAGTGGCAATCATCAACGTCTCAGCCAGCCCGCGTGCTGCCGCACATGGCGCCGCACATGGCGCCGCGCATCCCGCAGCGGACATGAACGCGGCACAACAGCAGATCGTGCCACTCGGCGGCGGAGGCGGTGGAACGACAATACAACTCGTGTGTGTCATGGACCCAGGCGCGGCCGGCGGTTGTCGTGTGCCGAGTGGGCTCTTCTTTCGCGGCGGCTGCACCACTACTGCGAGCATCTTGATCTCGAAGGATAGCTTGCGCTGGGTGCCAGTCTCAACCACGCCATCTGCCTACTGTATCGGCTCTTACCAGCATCTCGATGCAAGTCACGGCACGGTCTCGGTCGCCGACGAGAGCTGGTGACACCCGGTGACACCCGGTGACACCCGGTGACACCTGGTGACACCTGGTGACACCTGGTGTCGCGAGGGCGCGAGTGTGAGGTGACTGTGAGGTCTGAGTTTGCATGCCCTGCGGTGGCCAACAGCCATTGGCAGGGCATGCTGTCTATCAAGGCACCTGCCTCGCCTATTATGTATGGTTAGGGAGATGCTGTATGGGGGTGATGTGAAGGCAGTAGGAAGGCAGTAGGAAGGCGTGCCGAGACAGAATCGCCTCGACCCGTATTGAGCCTGAGTACTGCAGGAGCGTGAGCGGAGCCAACAAGGTACCAGGCAGCCTCATGGACCACACAAGTGCAGTTGGTAGCTAAACCTTGGAAACCGTTTGCTTGTGAGCAAACGATAGACGGCCACTACGATAGCCAGGGATATCGGCTATCTGTGCGACTGGGTCGCGCAGATAGCCAAGTGCTCGAATATGCGGGGATCCGAAGGCATATGCAATCGGAGGTACAGCCACTCCCAACGCCCCAGTCTGCTCCTCTTCGCAGACGACGTGTGCAGTTGGCTGCAGTCGCGTGTGGCAGTCTGGCAGTCTGGCAGAAACTGGACATAGAGCATTGCAGGGTGCTGAGGCGGAGCGCTTAAACCGCCCAAAACACGTCAGCCTGATTTTCCGTTGAGTGCTAGTTCGGCCAGCGCACGCTGTACTTGCGGGGTGGTCAGGAGTGCCAATGCCTCAGTGGTTGCCTCCCGATGCTGTGCGTCAGCCACTGTCTGGAGTGTTTCACGCAAAGGCGCCACCCACCGCTCGTTATAGGGCGCACGAGCGGCGCCGCATCGCGCCCGAAGGTCCAGCGCAAACGCATAGAGCTGGTAGGCGCGTTCCCTCTCTCCTTGTCTGTGCAGCACTGCGGCCAATCCTTCAAGCGCGTCCGGCACCCCAGCTGTCGAGTCCATCGCCAGGCTTATGCGCAAACTCTGCTGATAGGCGGCGGTGGCGTCCTCCCACATGACACCCAGGTGCGCTAGCTGCCCCAGCCGTATCCACACGTCAGCGAGACCAGAGTGGTCGGCGAGCTGTTCAGAAAGGGCCCGACTCTCCTGGAGTAGTGTCGCAGCGCCACCCAGATCTCCCTGCTCGCTGCGCAGTGTCCCCAGTATTGCCAGCATCGCGGCCATATTTGTCTTGGCGCCAATCTCCTGCCAGAGCGCGAGCGCTTCATGCGCCAAGGCTTCCGCAGAGCGGAGATCTCCTGCGGCATGCGCGAGTTCGCTTTGGACGATGAGTCCATGACCGATCTCGCGGCGCTGGCCCCGCGCACGTGCCAACGCGAGCCCAGCCGCGGCATGCCGTTCAGCAGTTGGGAGTTCACCAGTCAGGAACGATGCCATGGCAAGATTGATCAGCGCCGTCGCCAGCATGCTCTCATCCCCCGCCGCGCGAAAAAGTGGCACTGACTCCTCGGAGTACGTGATTGCACGATGTATCTCGCCGCGGTTAAGAGCGAGGACGCCCAAGTTCATCAGTCCTAGAGCAATGGCGCGCCCATCGCCGGATGCGCGACGGTGCGCCAGACTCTCCTCCCACAGCGCCTGTGCCTCCTCCAGCCGCCCCTGCTGCATGCGCAGCCCTCCCAGGCTGTTAAGTGAGGAAGCAAGGAGGATGGGATCGTCAAACTCGCGACGCAGAGCCAGCGCGTGAGCGTGGAACTGTGAAGCGGCAGCAAAGTTGCCCTGGCGAGTCGCTAACACACCAGCGCCGTTATATGACTCCGCAAGTGTGCGCCGCCCAGCCACATCCAACAGCTCCGTGGGCGGGGCAAGCGCGAGAGCCTGCGCCAACCAGTCGCTCCCTTCACGCAACATCCCTGCCGTTGTCCAGTACTGCCAGAGAGCAGCAGTGAAGCGGAGCGCGATCATGGCCTTGCGTTGCTGCAGACTCCTGCGGAGGGCGATGCGGATATTGTCCTGATCCTGGCGGAGTCGCCGCAGCCAGCGCGCCTGTTCAGGTCCCACCAGGGCGTCGGCGGCGGTCTCGACGAGTGTGAGATACACGTGCGTGTGCGCGCGCTCTGCCGCCAACTGCTCGTCTGGATAGGCACGCAAGCGAGTGCTTGCGTACTCTTGGATCGTCGCGAGCATGGCGAGGCGGTCATTATCAGCTTGGCTTGACCTCTCATCTGAGCTCTCATCTGAACGCTCACCAGAGATCTCGCATCCGAGGAGATGATGGTCGAGTAGGAGTGCGATCTGATCCAGTGCGGAGGCATCGGGGTTTGTGTCTGTGTCTGTATCGGTGTCTGTATCGGTGTCCAGAAACACTGCCTGGCGGATGTACATCAAAAGCTGTTCACCTGCCTCGATGGTGCAGCCACCTGCACACACGGAGAGCCAACGAAAGGCCGCTTGTGCCGGTGGGTCGAGCAGGTCATAGCTCCAATCAAGAGTCGCTTGCAACGTTTGTTGATGCCAAGAGAGGTCACGTGGTCCGTTGGTCAGCGTTTCTATTCGGCGCCCCAGACGCGCCAGGAGCGTCTCCGGCGACAAATGCGCGAAGCGTGCGGCGGCAAGCTCTAGCGCGAGAGGAAGGCCATCCAGTTGATGACAGATCGCGACAATTGTCGACGCATTCGCTGCGGTCAGGGAAAACGCTGGCTGGAGCGAATGCACACGCTCAAGGAGGAGGGCCAAAGCTGGCGCCTGTGCCACTTGCTCAAGTTGCAATGGACTATGCAGCGTCTTCGGTGGCAGCGCCAGCGGGGACAGTGACACCACGTGTTCGCCCCGGAGGTGTAACGGCACACGGCTGGTCACAAGTGCGGTAAGGCCTGGACACTGCTGCAACAGTTCGGCAAGTACCACCGCGCTCTCGGCCACATGCTCGAAATTGTCGAGTAGCAAAAGCACGCGCTTGTCACGCAGATATGCTGTGATGGTATCTATCGGTGCGCTTTTGGGTGCTTCATGGAGTCCAAGCGATTGGGAGATGGCGTCTAACACTCGCGCGGCATCTCGTAGGGGGGCCAGAGAGACGAGGATGACTGATTCAAATGCAGCTGCCACCCTGCCACGAACGACCGCAAGCGCTAGCCGCGTTTTCCCGACTCCTGGCGGGCCGACAAGGGTCAGTAAGCGGGCTGTACCAGATACGAGGAGTGCCTCCGTTCGGTAGAGCTCATCCTCTCTCCCTATGAGCGATGTCAAGGGCGACGGGATTGCATAGGTCGGAGCGTCTTCTGAACGTAACGCGATTGGAGGAAAGCACTGTTCAGGCCGCCGCGCAGCCACGAACAATGCCGCGCGTTCATCCTCTGACAGGTTGAGCGCATCCGCCAAAAGGCGGAGGGTCTCGGCGCGTGGAATGTGTGGTGTCCCGCGTTCCACATTGCGAATACTTCGTGCGCTGAGACCGGCACGTTCGGCGAGCTGCTCCTGCGTCAGCCCCGCCGATTCCCGGTAGTGCTTCACGAAGCGGGCGACGGATTGCCATGGTGTGGTATTCAAGCCGCCCCCCTTTGGTCATCATGCGTGTCATCATGGGCCATGTGTACAGATCAGCTATGAGCACAAGCCTACCACGCTCAATGGTCATGCGCTACCCCATCTTGCCGCCATTTTGCCGTTGATTTTCCTGTTCGTCGCCTGCCCGATCACGCATACTTGCAGGAACGACCGTCTCGGCGATGCGTGAGGAGGCGCTTGCATCAGATGCCTTTGCAGTTCGCCACAGATGCGGACGGGTCGCCACCTGATCGCCTGTGGTCACTCCCTCCTACGTGCGCCTCAAGCGGCGGAAAAGATCGGGTCATTGCATTGCTGTTCATAGAAGGAGAAACGCTATGCGCTCCGCTCGATGGCTACGAAACAAGGCAATCTTCACTGCGCTTGCACTCGTCGTCCTTGTGGTCGCGACCGGTGGATCGACACTGAGCGCGGATGCTGCCGCCAAGACCGCTTCGTCCGTAGGGAAGAGCATCGCTACCGCCTCGTGCGAGCAAGCGCCTGCGCAGTCGGTGAAGGATCGAGCAACCTATACACCGGCTGAGCTTGCCCGCTATGGGTTGCCCCCACGAACCGCAGCGGAGCCCTTTGAAAAATGGGCGCAAGTTGTGCGTGCGGCGCGCACGCGAAACTGCAGTCCGATCGCCACGAATCTGCAACGTACAGATGTTAAGCATGCGACGTGGAGTGGGTACGCAGCCGACCAATCTCAGGGAAACCACAACTATACCGAGATCGATGTCGACTATTACGTTCCGTGTGTCAACACGCCGTACTCTACGTTACAAGACAAGTCAGAATGGATCGGCTTGGGAGGCGCAAGACCCACGCCAACCGCAACGTACTCCGGGACGCCGCTGGTACAAACGGGGACAGATGTGCAGGACCTGTATATCAGCAACCAGGGGTGGGTGCGTACCTATTGGGCATGGACCGAGAACACGTTAGCGACGGCGGCGGACGATCCCATTTACGGGAGCAACGAGAAGCGTCTCTTTGCGATCAACTGCGGCGACCATATGTATGCGAAAGTGTACTCGGGCGCTTGTACAAAGACTAACTCACAACCAGGCAATATCTGTGGATGCACCTACATTCAACGTCTGAATGACGGCAGCAACGGCGGCACCCAGTGTTATGGGCCACCTCCCAGTCCTCAATCGGCAGAGACGATTGTCGAGCGCTCCCCGGCTGCCGCGTCACTGGCCGATTTTGGCACAATGACGTTCCATGGAGTCGGCATTACGGATACTGGCACAACCTGGCCTGGCTACCGGCGCATGGACGAACTGCCGAATCAGCGGATTACTATGTATGGCTGTAAGAGCTTCGTTGAGGTCGATTGCGCAGTGGACCACAACTTCAATCAGGTGGTCAATGGTCATGTGCTGGCGTGGCCCACCAACATCACTAATGACCCGGGAGATGTACCGTACGATCAGCTCTCCGTCGTATACAACAACCTGGCACAGAATGGCGGGTTCAACACCGGCAACTTCAACTACTGGCAGTTGTGGCCCAACACGAACTGGGCAGTCTACCATGCAGGGCAGGTCGGCAACACCCCGTATGAAGGCGCCTACTTCGCCGCGACCAACAGCTGGCAGAGCGGTGGAAGCATTTACCAGGACATCTCAGTAGCGATCAGCACAGGAGAATCCTTCTGCGTCGATGCCCATGTGGCAACGCAAGGCACGACGGGTGGCGCCGGTGGTCTGCTCGCGATCTTCTTGCTCAACAACAATCAGGAAGTTGGGACGCAAAGTTTCAGCAACCTCCCAGCGGGAAGCAATTGGACTGCGATCCAGGCTTGCGTGAGCGCAAGTAGACCTCACACGAACATTCGAGTGCAGTTCTACCCGAACGTCAATGACCCCAAGACTCTGGTGATTGACGCCGTTAATGTGCACTATGACACCAACTGACAACCCATGACGGCAGGCGAGTAGCGCTCGCGAACTGTGGGTGCGATCCCGCGAGCAATGCGTCGATAACAGGGGCGGCAGATAGCCAGATTTGCTGCCGCCTGTTGCCGATGCATGTCTGTGTTCGCAGAGGTCTAGCTGCGAGCCATTGGGGAGCCGCCGATGCCGCCGATGCCGCCGATGCCGCCGATGCCGCCGATGCCGCCGATGCCGCCGATGCCGCCGATGCTCGTCAGCGTCAGCCGCTTCGACCTGTCGTCGTAGTAGGCTCCGAAGCCGTTATGCCGAATGTGCGGATGCATTCTCTCGCACGCCTATGAGTTGGAAGGCCCGCAACGAGCGATACCAGCGAACACGCTCCAGGCGCCCGACAGCTATGAGGGCAACAGGGGAGCGGGCGTCTCGGAGGGTATTGCGTCGGTAGGCTCTCACCAGTGGATCACCAGTCACCGCCCTCCCACGAATTGACGCACTAGCCAAAGACGCCTAGAGTATCGCTGTGACACAGTTACAGTTACGATATTCGCTTCCCGCAACGGAAAGTGCGCCATGATGCAGCCACCGCAAGCGTC
>Ga0207674_10000580_pt1 | contig 48154 bp, 45 predicted proteins | sample KBSCornC72_FD_184303 | JGI IMG/M metagenome (GOLD analysis project Ga0207674, IMG submission 184303) | Corn rhizosphere microbial communities from Kellogg Biological Station, Michigan, USA - KBS Corn C7-2 (SPAdes) (version 2) | ecosystem: Host-associated > Plants > Roots > Rhizosphere > Soil ... | reverse complement strand
CCGGCCTGGCGCATGACGGCGTCGCGGATGCCGCGGAAATCGATGAAGATGTGACTATATTGGCTTCCGAACAAAGGAGCGAACGCGACGCGACGCGTGGTCCCCTCGCCTCTCCAGCGATCGGCGTATGGCGCGGTCCACTGCTGCCACAGATCTGGAGGCCCGGGATGGGTCGACGATCCGAGCGCCAGGATGTTGACGAACATCCCTTCGTTGAACCCGACCCAGTTGGCGGGGATCAATCCCTGTCCGGGGTGCCAGCCCATCGAGATCGGCCTGCGGCCGTCCGAGCGGAAGAAGTTCCAGTCAGCGCGGTCGTAGAGCGCCTGAGCTAGCTTGCGGATCTCGCGCTCTCCGGCCGTGGGGCCGTCGAAATACTGACCAGCGAACAGCACGCCCATCAGCAGGATTGTGGTGTCGACGCTCGACAGCTCGACGTCGCGGAAGCGCCCGCCGGTCCGCATGTCGAGGAAATGGTAGAAAAACCCCTTGTAGCCGATGGTCCCGGTCGGCTCCGGCCCTTGCGGCGCGTTCCAGAAGAAGCGCAGTGTCGTGAGCGTGCGCTCCGCCGCCTGCGCCCGAGTGCACCAGCCCCGCTCGACGCCGATCGCATAAGCAGGAAGGGCAAAACCGACCGCGGCGATGCTGCAGAAGCTTTGGCTGGGCCAGCGGTCGGGAACGAGACCGTTCTTGGGGTTCGCGGTCTCCCAGAAGAAGGCGAACGTGCGCTTCTCGATCTCGTCATAGAAGCCGGGCAGGTTGTTCCGCGTGGGTTGCGGCGCGGCGGCAGCGCTGCCGCGCACCGCAGCTCCCGCCAAAAATAAAGTCGAGCCTTTGAGAAGATCGCGACGGGGGAGCAGCATCAGGTGCGCGAGTCCGCCGCGCTGGTCGAACGCACCACCAATTCCGGCGCATGGAGCTCGTCGCCGGCGGCGTCCCGCTTGCCGAGCTCGTCGACCAGCCGTGCCAGCGCCCGCTCCCCCAGTTCGGCGATGCGGACTCGAACCGTGGTCACGCCGAGGTGGCGCGCGAGCGGAATGTCGTCGAAGCCGGCGATCGCGACCTGCTGCGGCACCTGAACGCCAGCCCTGCGCAGCGCCTCGAGTGCGCCGATCGCCATATTGTCGTTCCCGGCGAAGATCGCGTCGAAACGAGTGCCGCTCGCCAGCAACGACTCCACTGCCGCGGCGCCGGAATCCTCCTCGAAGTCGCCTCTGATGATTGTGAACTCAAGTCCATGCTTTCGGGCCGCGGCTTCGGCTGCGGCCGCGCGCTCCTGGGCATCGATGTTCGCCTCCGGGCCGGCGACATGGACGATCGTCCTGCGGCCAAGCGCGGCGAAATGCTCGATCACTGCCGCGGCTCCAGCGGCATTGTCGAGATGGATCGCGGAATGCCCTCCGGGCTGTGCGCGCGTGTTGATGAGCACCGCCGGCAAGCCCGGCGGGAGTGCGACCGCAAGCTCGTCCTCGCCGAGGTGCGGCGCCATCACCAGGAGGCCGTCGACTCGCCCGCGCATCGCCCGCAACGCCTTGGTCGCCTGCTCGCTCTTCGCATGAAGGTTGGACAGCAGGAGCAAATAGCCACGGCGGCTCGCCTCGCGGTCCATCCCACGGACGATTTCCGAGAAGAACTCGCCGTGGAGGTCGGGAAGCACGACTCCGATCGCATTGTTTCGCGCAAGGCTGAGGCTCCGCGCGCCCGCGTGCGGCACGTAGCCGAGCTCGCTAACCGCAGCTGCAATCCGCTCGCGGGCCTGTTCGCTCACATTATCGAAACCGTTGAGTGCGCGCGAGACTGTGGCGACCGACAGCTGCGCGCGCTTTGCCACGTCACGGATCGTCGCCTCAGCCATGATCGTCATTATCGGCAGCAAATCGGGCAAAAGTCACGTGGGACGCGCATTGCAAATCTCTTTCCGCTCGGTCATGTAACCGGTTACATAGAGCGTCAAGCGGATAGCACCTGTTGCGCTCGGCTGGTGCACAGTGGAGGGGAAAGTCATGCTCGAGTCGCGCATTTCCCGCCGGGCGGCGCTGACCGGCGCAGGCGCCGTGGCCGCATGGCTGGCGAGCCCCGCGCGCGCTCTCCTTCAGGCAGCCGGGAAGGCGCCGGCTCCGCCGTTCGTCGACGATCTCATCTCCCATATGACGCTCGAGGAGAAAGCCGGCCAGCTCAGCCTGATGGCGTCCGCCTGGGGCGGCGGAGCAGCGCTGAGCCTCAACCCACCCGGCAACGGCGCCGATTTCCAGCAACAGGTCAACGAAGCTCGCCAGGGGCTGCTGACCGGAGTGTTCAACGGCAACGGCGCGCGGATGGCGCAAATCCTCCAGACGGCCGCGGTGAAGGAATCGCGGATGAAGATCCCCTTGATCTTCGCAGCAGATATCATCCACGGCCACCGAACCATCTTCCCGGTGCCGCTTGCCGAGGTCGCGAGCTTCGAACCTGACCTTGCGCGCCGCACGGCCGAGGCCGCCGCATTCGAAGCGTCGGGCGCAGGTATCGACTGGACCTTCTCGCCGATGTGCGACGTCGCTCGCGACCAGCGCTGGGGACGCGGCGTCGAAGGCGGCGGCGAGGATCCGCTCTTGGGGCGGCTATTTGCGGCAGCTCGGGTCCACGGCTTTCAGGGGACCGACCTCCGGTCGACCGAGCATCTGCTCGCCTGCATCAAGCATTTTGCCGCTTACGGTGCGGCAGAGTCAGGCCTCGACTACAACGTCGTCGATATTTCCGACCGCAGGCTGCGGGAGGTTTATCTCCAGCCGTACAAGGCGGGTTTCGAAGCGGGCGCGCTGTCGGCGATGGCCTCATTCAACGAGATCAACGGCATCCCGTCGACCGGCAACCACTGGCTGATCACCGACCTGCTCCGCGGCGAATGGGGTTTCAAGGGGTTCGTCGTCTCTGACTACACCGGCGACGAGGAGATGATCGCCGCGGGATATGCGAAGGACGGACGCGACGCGGCGAAGCTCGCGTTTCTCGCCGGCGTCGACATGAGCATGCAGAGCGGCCTCTACCGCAAATATCTCCCCGACCTCGTGCGCAGCGGCGAAGTGCCGCAGGCGCAGCTGGATCAGTCGGTCCGGCGGGTGCTCGCGTTGAAGGCGATGCTCGGGCTTTTCGACAATCCGTTCGGACGGATCGACGTGAAGCGCGAGAGCGCGCGGTCGATGCTTCCACGCACGCGCGCGCTCGCCCGCGAAGCCGGCCGCAAGGCGATCGTGTTGCTCAAGAATGAGGGGGAGCTACTGCCCCTCCCCCGCTCCGGGAAACGGATCGCGCTGATCGGGCCGTTCGCGGCAGGAGCGCACGATCTCGTCGGTCCTTGGGTAGTCTATGGAGACGACAGGAAGGCGGTTGACCTTGCTGTCGGCATCAGCGCGGCGCTTGCCGGCAAGAACCTGCTGACCGTGACGCCGGGTTCGGGCGTGGACGAGCCACTTCCCGGCGGCATCGAGCAGGCCGTCGCGGCTGCGCGCAATGCCGACGTGGTCGTGCTAGCCATCGGGGAATCGTTCGACATGTCGGGCGAAGCGCAGTCGCGCACGGAGATCGTCGTGCCTGCCCCGCAACAGCAGCTTGCCGAGGCGGTTGCTGCAACTGGCAAGCCAATCGTCGTCGTACTGAAGCACGGCCGCGCGCTGGCGCTCGAAGGGGCGGTCGCGAACGCGCAAGCGATCCTCGCCACCTGGTTTCTCGGCACCGAGACCGGCAATGCCATCGCCGACGTGCTGTTCGGCGCCTATGGCCCTTCGGCCCGGCTGCCGGCGAGCTTCCCGCTGCGGTCCGGCCAGGAGCCGTATTATTATGCGCACAAGGCCACCGGCCGGCCGAATCCGCCTGGTGAGCTCCAGCCTTACAAGGCGCATTTCCGAGGGATCCCGAACGCGGCTCTCTATCCGTTTGGGCACGGTCTGACCTACGGCAAAATCGAATATTCTGGCTTCACGCAGAGCGCCCCTAGCCTGCCGATGAGCGGGACGATCGGGGTGGCGGCGACGATCGCCAACCGCGGCTCTCGCGCCGCCGAGGAGGTCGCGCAGCTCTACATCCACGACCGCGTGGCGAGCATCACCCAGCCCGTGCGCGAGCTGAAGGCCTTTCGAAAGATCGCGCTCGCGCCGGGCCAGTCAGAGGTCGTGCGGTTCACGCTTCGGCCCAGCGACCTCGCCTTTATCGGCCGGGACGGCCGCTGGGTCACCGAGCCGGGCACGTTCGACGTCTGGATCGCGCCGTCAGCGGAGAGCGACGGCGTCCACGGCACCTTCGACCTGGTCGCCTGACCCGCGCCGCTCCCGCCCGAGCGGGTTGAGCGCCATCGCCGCCCACGACAGGGCGAGGAACAGCAATGGAGCCAGCGCGATGGTTTCGCGCATTCGCCCGAGCGTCGCCGTGCTCTGCTGCACGTTGGCGACATAGCCGGCGGAAGCGAAACTCCAGCCGAGGATCGCGGTGGCGATTCCGATCGCGACGCGCTGCAACAGGGCGGCGACTCCGAACACCGCGCCTTCGACGTGCACACCGGTCTCGCGCTCGCCATATTCGATCGTGTTCGGGAGCATCGCCCAGAAGACGAAATAGATCCCGACGGCCATCACCTGCATGCCGATCAGGAAGACCTGCATCGTGCGGATGCCGGTCAGCGGCACGGTTGCAAAAATGAGCAGCCCGGCGATGCCGAAGCTGACGGCCATCAGCCATAATGCGCGCAAGCCCACGAAGCGCCCCAGCAGCATCCACAACGGAATGGCGATCCCGCCGACGAGGCCCATCCACGCGAGCGCCATCTCGCCGGCGCGCGGGTCGGCAAGGAGATATTTGAAATAATAGAGCACTGACTTGCTGAGCAAGGTCATGGCGACGATCACCGCCATCATCGCGGCGTTGAGAGCAACGAAGGCTCTGTTGCGGCCAAGGCTGACGAGCGCCGCCGCGATGCTTCCGGGAAGTGGACGATTCGGTTGCGCATTCTCGCGGTAGGTTGCACCGATCAGCATCAGGATCGCAGCGCCAACGATGGCGAACAGAATTGCCGCTCCGAAATAGGCCTGCGCCGCGGTCGAGCGGGTGAGCCAGTGTCCGATCGGCACCGTGCCCAGCGCAACGACGACCGCCGCCGCAGTCCCGAACAGCATGCGCATTCCCGCCACAAAGGCGCGGTCTCCCGGATCGGCGCTGATGCGCGCGGTCATCGCGAGATAAGGCACGTTTACGCCAGCGTAGAAGGTGCGGAACAATAAGTGCGCCCCAAAGACGATGGCGATTGCCAGCACACCCGACGCCGGAGGAGGCAGATAGGTGAGCGCGAAGCTGAGACCCAGCGGAATCGCGCCGGCGGCGAGCAAGGGACCGTAGCGGAACCGGTTTTGCTTTCGGTCGACCAGCAGACCGGCGACGAAATTGGCCATGCCGTCCCACACCGAAGCGACCATGTACGTCGTCGCCGCCACTCCGATCGGAATGCTGAGCGCGTCGGAATAATAGAACAGCAGGAAGAGCATGATGCTCTGCCAGTAAAGGTTGAAGGCGAAGTCGCCGAAGGCGAAAAGCAGCAGGCGCGGCTTCGACGGACGGCTGCTCACGGGATCATGACCGTCGCCGCGCGCGGCTGGTCCGGAATGATCCTCGTCACCGGCTTCGCGCCGTGCACCGTCACGGCGATCGATCTCCACCACGCATCATAGGCGCCCTCGCGCGCCCCGAAATGGAGCGCGATCCCCTTCGGCGTGACTGTACAGGTGACCAGCTGGCGCAGGCTCGGTCCATGGATGCTGACGCCGTCATCCAGGTAAATCTCGCCGCGGCAGTCATTCCCCGGATAGACTTCGAGCTGAAGCGGGCCTTTCGGACTTTCACTCGTGCTCTGAACGAGGGGCTGTCTGGGAAGGATCGCACCGGGCCGGACGTAAACAGGGAGCCGGTCGAGCTTCGGTGTTTCGCTGAGCTTCTGACCGCTGAGCTGCCTTCCGGTCCAGTAATCGTACCAGCCCGCGCCCGGCAGACAGATGTCATATGGCCTGGGCGAGTCGGGCTTGGGCGAAGCGGCAACGAGCAGGTCCGCGCCGACCGTGAACGCCATCGACTGGTCGCAAGGAGCGTTCTGCATCTCAGGATAATCGTAGAAAGTCGGCCGCATCAGCGGATCGCCCGTGCGCGCGCTCTCCTCGGCCACGGCATAGAGGTAGGGCAGCAAACGGTAGCGCTCGGCGATGTAGCGTCGGCGGATGGCCAGCTGCGCGGGGCCATCGACCCACGGCTCAGCGCGCGGCGTGTCCTTGGCCGAATGGCCCCTAAATACGGGCGTGAAAGCGCCGATCTCGAACCAGCGCGTGGCGAGCTCGGGTGACGCCCCGCCGGTGAAACCCGGAATGTCGGCGCCGCTGTAGGTGAAGCCCGACAGGCCGAGGCTCAGCATCTGCTGGACCGCAAGCTTCAGATGGTCCCAGGTCGAGCTGTTGTCGCCGGTCCAGGTCACCGCGTAGCGCTGCCCGCCGGCATAGCTCGCTCGGGTCATGACGAATGGCCGGACGTTGGGCCTGAGACTCAGGAGCCCGTCGTGCGTGGCGCGGCTGTTCTCCATCCCGTAGACATTGTGGATCTCGGCGTGCCCGGCGATCCGCGGAGCGAAGTCGTCGCTGTCGATGCGGTGGCGAACCGTGAGCGACATCGTCTTCGTCGGCGTCTCGAACACCGCCGGCTCGTTCATGTCGTTCCAGAATCCCGCGATCCCGTCGGCGACGAAGTCCTTGTAGAGCGACCCCCACCACGCCCGCGTCGAGGCCCGCGTAAATTCCGGGAAGACGGAGGGTCCCGGCCACACCGGTGCGACGTAGAGCTTTCCGGTGGCGTCGTGCACGAAATCGTCGCCGGCGATTCCGCTGTCGAAAGGCGCGTATCCCTGGTTCGGCGCATAGGCGATGTGGAGGTCTGTGATGGCGACCAGCTTGAACCCTTCGGCGCCGACATCGCTGGCGAGCTTCTTCAGGTCGGGGAAGGTTTTCTTGTTGGTGGTGAAGGGCCGGTTGCGGTCCTGATAGTCGATATCCAGCCAGATCACGTCCGATGGAATGCGGTCCTTGCGCAGTGTCGCCGCGATGGAGCGCACCTCGTCCGCGCTCATGTAGCTGTAGCGCGATTGCTGGTAGCCGAACGCCCAGCGGGGCGGCAGCGGCGCCTTCCCGGTGAGGTCGGTATAGCGCCGAACGACATCACGTATGGTTGGCCCGGCGATCACATAATAATCGATCGGGCCACTGTAGGCGCCGATCTCGATGGTCACATCGTCGCGGTGACCGAAATCGAACCAGCTGCGCCACGTGTTGTCCAGGAACAGGCCGTAGGCGCCGCCATCAGCCCCAGTCGCGATGTAAAACGGGATCGACTTGTAGATCGGGTCGGTGTCGCGCTGGAACCCGTAGGCGTCGGTGTTCCAGTCGACGAAGCTTTGCCCGCGCCGGTCGAAATTGCCCGTCTTGTCACCAAGTCCGTAGATGCGCTCGCCGGTGCGGAGCGCCTTCTTCAGCGAGAAGCCGTTGGCGGTGATCGTCACCGGGTCATAGGCGTCGCTGACAAGCTCGCGGCCTTGAAGGTCCGTGACCCTCAGGGACAGCATCGAAGGGCTGAGGTGCACCTGGAGCGCCGCGGTTTGAAACCCGTCGGCTGTCAGTCGCACAGCGGCGCGCTCATGGCGGACAGGGGCGGATACTGCCCAGCTTGCGTCCTCGGGCCAATCGCGCTCGCGCGTGATCCGCACTCTAAGGATCGAATCGGTCAGCGCCTCGACCCGCATTCGAGCGCCGGAGCCGTTGCTCGCCTCGATCCCGCCCGGCAGCGCACGAATGCTTGCGGCAACAGGCGCGGCGGCGGACACATAGGTCGGAGACGCAGCAAGCAGCGCGAGGGCAGCCAATTTCAAGGCGCGGACCATTGCTTCGACCCTAGCGCCGCGGTCCTGCGCCGCAATGGCCGTGGCTGGAATGTCACAACAGCCGAATTCGCGCGAAGAACTGATCAGGATCAAACGGTTGTTGCGAACTCTCCTTCTTTTACCGCGACTTAAATGTTAGCCTTTAACCATGTCGGCGTGCATTTTTCCGTCGGCAGAAGGGGTAACGCCATGCGTATGAAGGCGATCGCGTTTGCTCTGGTCATCGGCATTGCCGTCGCCCTGGCCGTCGGCATGAGAACCGCCAACCGCGCCGATGCAGCGAACGGAAACTGCTATTCGGACCAGAAGGGCCCGGCGACTCCCACCATCTGCAGCTAGCGGCACCGGTTTCACAGCCCGAGCGCGATTCCTGCATAGACCTTCCGACGGGCGCCCGGCTCGATGCCGTTCTGGAAGACGCGGTTGTAATATTTCTTGTTCGTCAGATTCGAGATTCCGGCGAGCAGGCGGACGTTGCGCGTCAGCTGCCAGTCCCCCGCAAGGTCGAACAGCGTGAAAGCGGGCACCTTTGCCGGCACGTAACTGGCGCTTCCGGGAGAACCAACAGGAAGATCGGAATCCTGGAAATACTGGCTGCTCACAGTGCTCCCGGTGAGGCTCAGGTTGAACCGGTGGTCGCGGCGCAGGCTGATCCCGTATTTCGCCGTGACGGTTGGCGCGAACGCGGGCTTGTTGCCGACGCGATTGGCAAGGTTGCTCTTCGTGAATTTCGCGTCGAGCAGGCTGACGTTGCCGAATGCGGTCAGATGAAGCCCGTCCTTTCGCGCTGCGAGGAAGTCGTAGGAGACCTCCCCTTCGAAACCGCGGTGACGCGTGTCGCCACTGTTCTGGTACACGGACTCGACGGGCGAGATGACGATCGTCTCGATGCGATTCTTGAAGTCGATCCAGAACAAGCTCGCATCGTAGAACAGGCCGGTGACCGGCGTCCCGTGAACGCCCGCCTCCCACGACAGCGATTTCGATGCAGCGGGAACTCCGCCCGGACTGATGTTCGAAAATGGCGATGCGACGTCGAAGAAGCGAACCGGCCGATAGCCTTGGCTGATGCTGAAATAGGTCTCATTCTGACGGCCGAAGTCGAAGCCTGCGCCGAGGCCGAACATCGGGACGGTCCGGCTTGCCGACTGATGGATCAGCGGACGTACCAGGTTCGGGGGCCGGACGCTTTCGTCGATCCGGACCTTCTCATGCTCCAGCCGGACGGAGGGGACGAGATGCCAGCGGCCCGGCAGCCGGAACACGTTCTCGGCGAAGACAGCGCCGTACCAGGCGTCACGCGCCTGATCGAGACGCGGAGTGCCGGTCCGAGTGTCGCGCGAAGCGAGGACATCGCTGCTGGTCCATTGCCGGAACGGCGCATCGTCGTGGTAAAGGACCGTCCCGAACGTCAGCGCATTGCCCTTGCCCCATCGCTTGCGGAAGCGGACATCGGCACCCTGGCTGTGGAACTGCTCGTCGACGAGTGTCGTCGAGGTCGGGTGCGCCCCCGCCGGCGCGGAGCGCTGGTACAGCTCCTGCCACGCCGCCCACAGCTTCGCTTCGACCCGCCAGCCGCCGCCGAGCTCGCTCTCATTGCCGAGCTCGACCGAGGTCCGCTGGACCCAGTCGCGGTTGAACGGAGTCACCGCCTGGTTCGGATCGGCCTGATACTGCGCGAAGCTCAGCTTACCGGGATCGCCCGATGCTGAATCATGGTCGTGAAAATCGATGAACCAGAGGCTGTCCTTCGCAGGCCGGTAGGCGAGATAGACGTCGCCCTGACGTACGCGCGAGCCGCCATTGTCCCGCTGGCCGTGACTGCGCACGAACCCAAGGTTCGCCCGTGCCGAGAGGGGCCCAGACGAGCCCTCGATCATGTTGTAGCTCGAGAAGAGCCCGTCGCTGCCGACCGTATTCTCGCTGTAGGCACCGAGGGACTGATTGGCGGACGGCCGTCTCGACACCAGATTGATCACAGGCGCCGGGTTCGGGCCGTAGATGAGGCTGTTGCCGCCACGGATCAGCTGCACTTCGGAAAGCGACTGCGGCAACGGCATGTAATAAAGCGTTGGAAATCCGATCCAGTCGGTCGAGATCGGCAGGCCGTCCTGCAGGACGAGGACATATTCACCCTCCTGCGGGTTGCCGAGGCCGCGATAGCTCATATTGAACTGCGTCGGCGTCTGCTGCTCGGAGACGAACAGGCCCGGCGTACGCGAAAACAGCTCCCGCTGATTGTTCTCGACGATCGTCGGCACCTGGTCGAGCTTGGTGACACTGGTCTTCTTGGTGACGGTGATCTTTGTCCCGTCCACCTCAGGCATGATGTGGTTGAGCTTCTCGGGCGTGTTCTCTTGTTGCTCGCCGATGACGACGATCGGTGGCCGATCGTGCTTTGGCGGAGGGGCGCGGTGCGGGGGATCGGCCGCGTGTGCCGATGCCGCCCAGATGGTCGCGGTCGCGGCCGTCGTCAGCCGCGTCTTGCTCAAACCCATTCTCGTTCCCCGTATTCTCTAAAGCTCTGCTGAGCAGTCGACCGTCGCGCCGACTACAACATTGCGGTGTCACGACGATATTTTTCTGCAGGCGGACGACTTGGGGTGCCGGCCCTGCTAAGGCGCCGCGCCATGCCTGATACCCAGCCGTCGGCGCGCAAACTCGTGGGAATCGTGTTGATCTTGCTGCTGATCGTCCTCTGGTCGGCGTTCGTCGCAAGCCTGGCGCGGATCGTCGGCGGGTGGCCTATTTTGGTCCAGGCGCTTTTCTATCTTGTGATGGGGATTGCGTGGATCGCGCCGTTGAAGCCGTTGGTCAGATGGATTCAGACCGGCTCGTTTCGGGCGGGTCCGCGTTGAAATTAGTGTATTAGCTGGCTATATCACTCAGGTCGAATGAACCAGGCTCAAACCCTTTCCCGCCCCTTTGGCGGGCTGCGTCATAGAACGGCCCGCGTCCGCGCCGACGCCGTTTCGCTATGGCGCGCCTATCCGCGAGAGGTCGTCGGAGCGGGGTTGTTCACGTTGGTCGCAGCTGCTGCGATCGGCACGACCGTCGCGTCATATTCGCCAGCGACCCACGCGGCGAACTCGGCCCCTCCTGCGCCCCCGCCGCTGATCCTCAAGCAAATCGCACCTGAGCAGGCGGTCAGGGTCAACGCCGAGATCCCGGTCGCTTCCGGACCCAATCCTGCCGCCGCTCCATTCGTCTTCAAGGGCAACGCGGACGCGCGTGCGCAGGCGCTCAGCTGCCTCGCGAGCGCCGTCTATTATGAAGCCGGCAACCAGGACGAGAATGGCGAGCGGGCGGTCGCACAGGTAGTGCTCAATCGTGTCCGCCACCCGGCCTTCCCGAACAGCGTTTGCGGCGTGGTGTACCAGGGCTCGACGCGGGCAACCGGTTGCCAGTTCACCTTCACCTGCGACGGTTCGCTGAACCGCCAGCCCGACGCCGATGGATGGAAGCGCGCGATGCACGTTGCGCAGGAGGCGCTCGCCGGCGTGGTTTACGCGCCGGTCGGCTGGGCGACCCATTATCACGCCGACTATGTCGTCCCCTACTGGGCCTCGGCCATGGCCAAGAACGCGGTCGTCGGCGCCCACCTCTTCTATCGCTGGGGCGGCGCGTGGGGGCAGCCCGCCGTGTTCACGCAGATCTACACAGGCCATGAAGCGAACGCTGCCGCGCTGCGCGGCGCTGCGCTTGCAACGGTTCACGTCGTCACCCCGCAGGCGGGTTCGCTCGCAGCGGCGATCGCCAAGATTCCGGGCGCCGAACCGCTCAAACTGACGCCATCGATGCGGCGCGACAAACGCGTCGCTGTCCGGTTCAATCTCGTCGCGCGCAAAGCGGCCGACGAAGCCAGTCACGAAGACTATTCCAAGAAGTTCGAGGTCTCGGACAATCTCAAATGGTCGCTCTCGGGTGAGAGCGTCGCCGAGAACGAGCAGCCGCTTGGGCGGCATGCCAGCCCTCCGCAGCAGGCGGGGACCGCCGGAGCCTCCGGAGCTCGCTAGTTCGCCTGCGCCGTCGTCGGCGCGATCACTTCCTCGACCCTCAACCGGATTCGATCGAGACGGCCGTCGATCGCAAGCGAGTCATCCGACAGGGCCGTCGCTCCAGCCCAGATTCGTCCGGTAACGGCGAGCTCGCTGAACGGGCCCTGGTCGCGAAGCGGATCGCGGTCCTCAAGCTGGACCACGGCGTCGTCGAACGCGGCGCAGCGGTCGAGCTGCAGCACGCTCGGCGCACTCCGCAGCAAATGATGGCAGTCGCGGCTGGTGCTCGCCAGCGCCATTTCGTCCCTCGTGCGGGCCAGATGCAGAGCCTGAAGTGCTGCCGTGTCGATCGCAGCCTGGTGCAACGGCTGGTCCATCGGATCGACTGCCACGGCTCCGGCAATCCGATGCAGGCCCTTCGAGTGCCGGCCTTCGGGCTGCGCGATCGACGAGAGCGGACCCGTGAGGAGCAGCAACGCGCCGATTCCGGCGATCAGGAGGAGCGCGGCGGCAACCCAGCGCAATCCGGAACGCTCCGGCATTGCCAACTCGTCATTGAGCTCGAGCGGGTCCTTGAGGTTCCTCTCGGCGCGCAGCTCGCGATAGGCTTCGATGATCTCGGCGGCACGGCGCGAATCACCACTCCGCCGGTCCGGATGATGTTCCTTGATGAGCTTGCGGTAGGCCTGCTCGATGGCGCTCGAATCGGCGCCCGGAGCGAGGCCCAGCGCGGCATAAGCGGAAACGTCCCCGGCCATCGGCAGCCGGTTTAATCCAGCTTAAATCGATATGGAATGTGGCGCGAGTGACGGGACTTGAACCCGCGACCTCCGGCGTGACAGGCCGGCGCTCTAACCAACTGAGCTACACCCGCGTTTTTGGGGTGCGCGGCACCTAGGTTGACGACTTTGGAGTGTCAACCATCGCAGGCTCCATTTCCTGCCGCTCCTCGATTTCCTCTTCATCCTCCTCGCCGGCGTGCGTCAACGTACCATGTTCAAAGAGGAATCCGGCAATGTCGGGAGTCCCCGCGGCCGAGAAGATCGTCTTCATGATAATCAGCAAAGGGACCGCGAGGAGAGCGCCGGTCGTCCCCCAGATCCACGCCCAGAAGGACAGGGAAACGAGGATCGACAAGGGACTGACGGTCAGCCGATGGCCGACGACCATGGGTGTGAAGAAATTCGCTTCCACCAGGTGGAAACAGATGAACACCGCCGGCGGCCACAGCGCGCCCCAGATGTCCGGATAGGTCATCAGACCGCCGACGAACAGCAACAGCGCGGCGACGATGGGTCCCAGATAAGGGATATAGTTGGCGACCGCGACGATGCCGCCCCACATGATCGGCGACGGCATCCCCAGCAGCCACAAAGCACCCGCCGTCAAGGTGCCGAGGCCGATGTTGATGAGCGTGATCGTGCCCAGATAGGTCGAAGTCGCGTCGACGACCTGCTGAATGACGCGGGCGGTGGTCAGCGCACCTTCGAAGCTGCCGCGACTGACGATCGTCCGCTTCCGCATCGAGGTCCACCCGGCGAGGAAGAAGAAGATCACCAGAAGCGAGAAGAACAGCTGGATGAGGAGGTGCGGCGCCGAGGTCGCAAGCAGGCCCATCACCGAATTGGGCTGCTCGATGGTTACGGTGCGCGTGTGCGCGGCATGCGTAAGCTGAATCTGGTTCGTCACCCGGTCGATGAACCGGTCGAGATTCTTATAAAGGTCGAAAACGGGCTCCAGGGTACCCCGGACCTTGGTGATCTTGGTCGGCACCTGCGCAATCCAGTCACTCGCCGGAACCACGATCGAGCCGATGGCGAAGATCGCGATCAGCAGGAACAGCATGACGCAGAGCCCAGCTGCGGCCTTCGAGGGAATGCCGCGCCGCTCGAACCATTCGAGCAGGGGCACCAGGGCGATGGCGATCACCAACGCCGCGGTGACCGGCATGAAGAATTCGGCGCCGAGCTGGAGGGCGAAGGGCAGTCCGACGATAAGTCCGATCCCGACGATCAGAGTCAGCGAGGCAAGCAGACGGTCACGCTTGGCGCTGATCGTCTCGGCGAGCATGCGCGCCTCGTCGACCGGTTCGTCGTGAGGTTCGGCATGCTTGCGGGTACGCGCGTCCATGGCCTGAGAATAAGGCCGCTGGACCATGCCGTCACGGAGTAAATCAGCAGCCGCCCGGCAGCTGACGTGGTGCCCCTGGTCCGACTCGAACGGACACTCCGGTGAAGGAACTCGATTTTGAGTCGAGCGCGTCTACCATTCCGCCACAGGGGCACGCGGGTTTGCCGTTAGCGGCGCGTGCCCCAGGCGGCAACCACGCGACTTATTCCGCGGGAACCGCTGTCCCGCCGCCGCCCGCCGGAGGCTGACCGTAGCGGTTCTGTCCGGGTGTTCCTGGAAGAACCATGAAATAGAGAAGCACCAGCGCACCAATCAGCGCAACGAAGCCGATCAGACTCGCCATTCCAAGCATTGCGAAGAGGCCGCCGCCGGTGATCGCCATGATTCCCGTGAGGACCATGAGAGCATAGGGAACCACGCAGATCAGCAGCCACCAGCCGCTTCGATCGGTGTCATGAAGGCGCCGCACTCCAACCGCGAGCGATGGGACGATCGTTGCCAGCCAAAGCAGCGCGCTTAGCGGCCCGTAGGTGTAGAAGATCATGTGACCGAGGCCGACGATGCCTTCGATGATGCGAGCAACCACGAAGGCGATGACTACCGCCAGGACGTACCACCAATATTCCGGCCGGGATGCGCGGCCGGTGAAATCAGCATATTTCTCAAGGATCGGACGCTTCGCCCATTCGATCGCTGTCGTTAACTCGGGACTCATCACTTGCCTCCCCTCTTGAGGTAAGCGGATGCTAACCGCTCATTTCCATAGCGCAACTAATTACGAGGGGCTTGCCGCCGATAGCTGAGCGCCTCGGCGACGTGGACCCGCCCGACCTGATCGGCCCCGGCGAGGTCCGCGATCGTACGCGAGACGCGAAGCACCCGATGAAAGCCGCGTGCCGACAGCCGCATGGCAGCCGCGGCATCGGCGAGCAGCTTGCGGCCCGGTTCGTCGGGAGTCGCGACCTTGTCGAGCAGCTCGCCGTCGGCTTCGGCGTTCGTACGTGGGCCATGCCCGTTGTAGCGGTTCGCCTGCACCTGGCGTGCGGCGGCGACGCGCTTCGCCACCTGTGCGCTACCCTCGGCCGGCGGCGGAAGCGTGAGATCGGCGGCGGAAACTCTGGCCACCTCGACGTGGAGGTCGATGCGGTCGAGCAGCGGCCCCGAGACTCGCGCCTGGTAATCGGCGGCGCAGCGCGGCGCCCTGCTGCAGGCAAGCGCCGCATCCCCAAGATGACCGCAGCGGCACGGGTTCATCGCCGCGACCAGCTGGACCCGCGCCGGGAAGGTGACGTGGGTGTTCGCCCGCGCGACGCTGACGCTTCCGGTTTCGAGCGGCTGCCTGAGCGAATCCAGCACGGGTCGCTGGAACTCGGGCAGCTCGTCGAGGAACAGCACGCCGAGATGGGCGAGGCTGATCTCGCCCGGTCGAACGCGTAAGCCCCCGCCTACCAGAGCAGGCATGGAGGCGCTGTGGTGCGGGGCTCGGAACGGCCGCCGGCGGCGGATCTTGCCGCCGCCGAGCTCGCCGGCAACGGAAGCAACCATCGACACTTCGAGCGCTTCGCTCGGCTGAAGCGGCGGAAGGATACCAGGAAGGCAGGCGGCAAGAAGCGACTTGCCCGCGCCAGGGGGGCCGCTCATCAACAGATTATGCCCGCCGGCTGCGGCGATCTCGAGCGCGCGCTTGGCGACCTCCTGTCCCTTGACCTGCGCAAGGTCCGGGCCGCCCTCGGGCGGCTCGGCATCCGCAAGCTCTGGTTTCGGGCACAAGCTCGTGCCCTTGAGGTGCGACAGGAGCGCGAGCAGGTCGGGCGCGGCGATCACGTCGAGCTCGCCAGCCCAGCTCGCCTCGCTCCCCTGCGCAGCCGGGCAGATCAGGCCCTTGTCGATGGACGAGGCGTGGATCGCCGCCAGCAGGACGCCTGGCGAGCCGGCGATGCGCCCGTCCAGGCTGAGCTCGCCGACCGCCACATAGTGCGACAGAGCCTCCGCATCCGTGGCGCCGATCGCCGCAAGCAGGCCGAGCGCGATCGGAAGATCATAATGCGACCCTTCCTTCGGCAAGTCGGCTGGCGAGAGATTGACCGTGATCACCTTGGGCGGAAGGGCAAGGCCGATCGCGGTCAGCGCGGCCCGCACGCGCTCGCGGCTTTCGCGCACCGCATTGTCGGGTAGGCCAACGATGGTGAAGCGGGGCAGCCCGGAGGAGAGCTGGACCTGGACTTCAACGGCTCGCGCCTCGAGGCCGAGATAAGCGACAGTGGCGACGGTCGCGGCCATCAGGCGCCGTCCCCAGAACGCAACACTCTAAACAGGCTTCCCCCTAGCTCGGCGGAGCAAAGCTAGACCGCTCCGGACGGTTCCCGCAAGGCTCCTTGCAGCCGGCCAAGTGTATTACTACTTCAATACGCATGTTCACGCGGCAGCAGTGGCGGCGCTTCATCGACCACCCCCTCGTCGAGTGGACGCTGTTTGCAATCGGCGTGGTGCTGCTCATCCTGTCACCGCTCGTCGGCGCCATCCCCGGGCCTGGGGGAGTCATCGTCGCTGGGGTGGGTCTCGCTTTGGTGCTCAAGACCAGCATGTGGGCGAAGCGCCGATACGTCCGCTTCAAACGCTGGCAGCCCAAGGCCGGCCGGTGGACCGACTGGGCGCTGCAACGGCGGTCGGCGAAGCGCCGGGAAGCGCTTCGCAAGGCCGAACGGGCGAGCGGCGGCAATTGACTTGGGCCCTCCTCTCCACTATCGGCGCGCACGACAGCGGCTGCCTCTTTCGGCGGCCCTTTTTCTTTGAATCAAAAGGCATGAGCGATGAAGCGCACCTTCCAGCCCAGCAACCTCGTCCGCAAGCGGCGTCACGGGTTCCGCGCCCGCATGGCGACCGTGGGCGGCCGCAAGGTGCTGAACGCCCGCCGAGCGCGCGGCCGCAAGAAGCTGAGCGCCTAAGCACGCTCACGCGGCGCGCCGACTTCGTCGCCGCCAATAGCGGCAAGCGCGCGACAACTCCCGGCTTCATCCTGCTCGTCCGCGATCGGCAAGATTCGGACCCGGCGATGCGCGTCGGCTTCACCGTCACGAAGAAAATCGGCGGCGCGGTCGTCCGCAATCGGATGAAGCGCCGCTTCCGAGCGCTCGCCAGGGAGATCGTGTTGACGAAGGGTTTCGCAGGCGCGGATCACGTGATGATCGGCCGGGCGAAGGGCGTCGAGCGCGACTTCGGTCTGCTCCGCTCCGAGCTCGTTGGAGCCCTCGACAGGCTGCGCCAGTGATTGCCAGGCTCATGATCCTTGCCACGCGGGCCTGGCAGAAGGGCCCGTCGCAGATCCTGCCGCCGAGCTGCCGCTATCAGCCGAGCTGCTCGGCCTATGCGATCACTGCAATTGAGCGCTATGGCGCCGCCCGCGGTGGCTGGATGGCGCTGAAACGAATCTGCCGCTGCCATCCCTGGGGCGGCCAGGGCTACGACCCGGTACCGTGAGGAAGAAGCGTTGAACGATCACAAGAATCTGATCCTCGCGGTGGTGCTAAGCGCACTGGTACTGCTTGGCTGGAGCTTCGTCGCGAACAAATATTTCCCGACGGCGAACCCACCGAGCACCAAGATCATCGCCGGCAAGCAACAGCCCCTGCCCCAGCCGAATGCGCAGCCGTCCGGTCCGGCAACGCCGAGGAAGCTTCAGTCGGTGGCTGCTGTTCTCGGCTCAAGTCCGCGCGTCGCGATTCGGACGCCGTCCCTCATGGGCTCGATCAACCTCAAGGGCGCACAGATCGACGATCTCCTCCTGCTCAAGGAGAAGCAGACGCTCGCCAAAGACGCGCAGCCGGTGCGCCTATTGTCGCCGCTCGGAACGCCTGGCGGTTACATCGCCGAGTTCGGCTGGACGGCTCAGCGGGGTCAGGCTCCAGCACTCGATGCTCAATGGACATCCGACAGCTCGGTCCTGTCGCCGGGCCATCCGGTGACGCTAACGACTGAGACCGCCGACGGCACGCGCTACGAAATGAAGATCGCCGTCGATGACGGCTATCTCTTCACCATCCAACAGAGCGTAACCAATGGATCAGGCGCTCCGCTGACTGTCCGCCCGATCGGCCTGGTGAGCCGCGCGACGCAGTCGGCGGATCGGTCGATGTGGACCAATCACGTCGGCCCGATCGGTGTGTTCGACGGAAATGCCAATTACGACGTCAACTGGAAGGACCTCGACCAGGGCAAGGCGGAGAGCTTCGACAAGACGGGATGGCTCGGCTTCACCGACAAATATTGGCTGACCGCACTAGTGCCCGATGGCGGTGCGAGCAGCGAGTTCCGGAAAGCCGCGAATGGCGGGTACCAGGCCGATTATACGGCAGCGCCAGCGACAGTCGCCCCGGGCCAAACATTCTCGACCAACGTCCGTCTCTTCGCCGGCGTGAAAGAGAAGGCCTGGCTCGATCAGTACGAGAACGCCGGGATTCCCCTGCTGACCCGAGCGATTGACTGGGGCTGGTTCCGCTGGTTCATGATCCCAATCTTCGACTTGCTGTTGATCCTCTTCCACACGATCGGCAATTTCGGCGTGGCGATCATCTGCCTGACCCTGATCGTCCGAGCGATCATGTTCCCGATCGCACAAAAGCAGTTCCAGTCGATGGCGGCGATGCGCAAGCTGCAACCCAAAATGAAGGCGATCCAGGAGCGCTTCAAGGAAGACAAGCAGCGCCAGCAGCAGGAGATCATGAAACTCTACCAGGCGGAGAAGGTGAATCCCGCCGCGGGTTGTCTTCCGATCCTGCTCCAGATTCCGGTCTTCTATGCGCTCTACAAGGTGCTTCTGGTCAGCGTCGAAATGCGCCACCAGCCCTTCGTCGGCTGGATCCAGGACTTGTCGGCGCCCGACCCGCTGACTCCCGTCAACCTGTTCGGCCTGCTCCACTTCGCGCCGCCCGCGATGCTCGCCATCGGCGTCCTCCCGATCCTGGTCGGAGCGACGCAGTTCGTGTCGATGAAATTGAACCCGCAGCCGATGGACCCGGCACAGGCACAGATGTTCGCGATCATGCCGTGGGTGCTGGTGTTCATCATGGCGCCGTTCGCAGCCGGACTGCAGCTCTACTGGATCACGAACAACCTGCTGACGATGGCGCAGCAATGGCACCTGTACCGCAAGTTCGGGCTCCATCTCAAAGACACGCACCCGGTCCACACATGAGCGATGCGGCGGACAAGGACCTCGCGGAAGCCGCGCGCAAGCTGTTCGCCGGCCCTGTAGAGTTCCTGAAGTCCGCGCCGGCGCTCGAATTCCTGCCCGAGCCGACGGCAGCGGAGATCGCCTTCGCCGGCCGGTCGAACGTCGGCAAGAGCTCGCTCCTCAACGCGCTCACCAACCGCAACGGCCTGGCGCGGACGTCGAACACTCCGGGACGGACGCAGGAGCTCAATTTCTTCGACGTCGGCGAGCCGGTCCAGCTCCGTCTCGTCGACATGCCCGGCTACGGGTTTGCCGAGGCGCCCAAGACGTTGGTCGGACGCTGGAAGCGGCTGGTCACCGACTATCTTCGGGGCCGCGCGATCCTGAAACGCGCGCTGGTGCTGGTCGATGCCCGTCACGGGCTGAAAGAGAGCGACCGCGAAATGATGCGGATGCTCGATGAAGCGGCGGTCAGCTATCATTTGGTCCTGACGAAGGCCGACAAGGTGAAGCCTTCGGCGCTTGGCGCGCTTTACGAAACGACCGCAGCCGAAGCTGCGAAACATCCCGCCGCGCACCCGGCCATCTTCACCACGTCGAGCGAAACCGGTAGCGGGATCGCCGAGTTACGAACGGCGATACTGACCGCTACCCTAGGCCACTAACGTCATGCTGAACTTGTTTCAGGATCCATTCTGGAGACCAACTGTGCAGTTGACGAAATGGACCCTGAAACGAGTTCAGGGTGACGAGGAAAAGACATGTTCAAGCTGATCATCGGCAACCGGGCTTATTCGAGCTGGTCGATGCGCGGCTGGCTGGCGTGCAAGCAATCGGGCGAGGAGTTCGACGAGCTGGTCGTTCCGATGTTCGACGAGGACTGGGAGAAAAGGCGCGAAGGCGACGAGTTTGCGCCCTCACTCGGAAAGGTCCCGATCCTTTGGGATGGGGACATCGTCGTCTGGGACAGCATGGCGATCGTCGAGTTCCTCGCGGATCGCTATGGAAGTGCGCTCTACTGGCCCGAGGATGAAGGCGCGCGAGCGGTCGCCCGCTCGATGGCCGCGGAGATGCATTCCGGATTCGCCAATTTACGCCGCGACCTGCCGATGAACGTACGCAAGAGCTTCCCGCCGAAGGAGCTAAGCGCCGCTGTACGCGAGGAGATCGACCGCATCCTTCAGCTTTGGGCTCAGGCGCGCGCTCGCTTCGGCGGGACGGGCGATTTCCTGTTCGGCGACTGGTGCGCTGCGGACATGATGTACGCGCCCGTCGTCACGCGTTTCATCACCTATGGCGTGGCCGTGCCGAACTTCGCCGGCATTTACATGAAGCACGTGCTCTCGCAGTCGCATGTCGCCGAGTGGATCGACAAGGCCCAGGATGAGCCCTGGGTGATCGACAATTACGAGACCGGCAAAGCGGCCTGAATCTATCTCACGCGCGTTGCTTTCTCGTACGGCGTCCCGTCCTTGTGAGAATAGCCGCCCTCAGGCGTGAAGATCATATCGATGTCGGAATAGCCGCCGCCGGCGTTCGTGCCGCCCCCGATGACCACGAAGATGCAGTCCCTGTCGCTCTCGTTGCGAAGATGATGGCCGTTCGTGCTCCCCTTCGGCCAAGCGGCGCAGTCGCCGGGCTTGAGAACGGTACGGCCGTCATCCTCGACCAGCACGGCCTCACCCTCGAGCATCACCAGGAACTCGTCCTCTCCATTGTGCCAGTGACGCTGCGAGGACCATGCCCCAGGCCGGAGAACAACGTGGCTCGCCCCAAATTCAGTAAGTCCCGAAGCTGGTGCCAGCCGCCGTACCCATCGTCCCGCCACATCCTGATTGAACGGCGGCGGATAGCCGGTGCGATTCAGCTGTTCGATGGCGTCCAGATCGATCTTCGGCATTGCTGCACCTCCGCGAGATGAGGGACTAGCAGAGGTGCAGCGTCCGTTAGAAGGTCCCTTTGATCGATAGCGTGAACAAGGGGCCGACCATGTCGTGGTGCCTCTCATAATAGGCGACGGGCGCGACGTTCCTGAAGCCGGAGTAGACCGTGCGATCGAAATAGTGCCAACCCTCGGGCACGTTATCGACGCTGAAGCGAACCGTCAGGCCCATGAAATTCTTGTCCTCAACATAGAAGCCGGAGATCCACGGCAGGTCGAGCTGCCTGTAGATTTCGGTCAGGTAATAGTTGTTCGTATAATGCTGGTGCTGGATGTAGGCGCTCCAGGCGAACGGCGTTCCCGGGATATCGTGACGGATTTGGATGCTCCCCCAAGCATCCTGAACGTTGGTGATGGGACGCAGCTTGTGAGTCAGCGGGTCTCTGACGGAGGTCCACTCGAAACCGGCGTTCAGGTCCACCTTCGCGCCATGGAAACCGATGGGATCCAAATTGATGGTGCTGGTGCTCTCGGCGCCGAGACGGTCTGCGTGGGGCAGATTGCCAATTCCCTGCCCGTCCGTGCCGATCGGGATCACGTCGACGATGTCGCTGACGCTGTAATAATGGAGGTTGAGCCGCGTCTTTCCCCATCTGCCGAGGTCGTGTGAGATCTCGGTCTCGAACTCCGAGCTCTGCGGCGGCACCAGCTCCGGATTGCCGGCATTCTCGCGGTCCTGCCCTAGATCGGGCTGGGCAAGGAAGTCGTAGAAGCTGATCTGGCCGACGCGGCGGCGGAACTTCAGGCTGATGTCCCAGTCCTTGGCGGGATGCCAGCCGAGTGTCAGGCTGCCTTTGGGACGGAAGAATCTGCGCGCGGGTTCGGTGTCGGTGACACGATCGAGCTTCGAAATTTCGGCCCCGGCCGCCAGCTGCATGTCCAGGTTCTTGGCGAGTGGGCGGCTGAAGGTGACGATGCCCTCGTAGCGGACCTCGGTCACCTTGCCGCTGCCTTCGGGGAAGGGAACCTGGACGAACTCGCCTTCGGGGTTGAGGTCGAAGAGGCCACCCTTCTGATCGAGATAGTTGAACGCGCGCTCGAACGAGACCTGCCAGTCGTTGGCACCCGTCTTCCAGTGATATTCCCCGCGGCCGATGACCTCACCCAGGTGCGTGTCGCGGCTGAAGCGCGTGCCGATCGAATCCGCTCCGGTGGTGATGAACCGCGTGATGTCGGTGTTGATAAGCGGCTCATGCTCCCAGTGGCGCAGGCCGATGAGCTTCAGCCGGCCCGGTCCAAGCGCGAACTCGTAGTCGCCATTGACGTCGGCCGTGTAGCCCGCAAGCGAGGTCTCGTTCGTCCGGTTGAGGACTTCTCCCGTCGCCAGGATCGTGCGCGTTTGATCCTGGAACTGCGGATTCCAGTAGGGCGTGTAGTTGAGCGTGAGGTTGCCGACCGATGAGCCCGGATGAATGCCGAGCTTCAGCTCGCTGTTCACCTGCTCGTATCGCGACTTGTACGATTCCTCCCACGTCTGAGTCACGACATGGTTGGGATCGTAGACCTTGACTGGGCCCCCCAGGCCGCCGCGGCCGTAGCCGTTCTGCACCGAGACCGTGTAATCGACCGGTCCAGCCTTGCTCGAATAGCTGATCGAACCGCCCATCAGCTCCGGCTCGGTGAAATGCGCACGAGCATTCATTTTCCACTCGTACTGACCGCTTCCCTTGCCGGTCGCGGTCTTGAGGATGACGTTGGCGACCTGGCCCGAAAGTCCCGCGATACCAAGGCTCGCCGCGTCGACGATCTCGATATGATCGACCGCTGAAGCGGGCGTGCGTTGTAGCTGGTCGACAGCACCGAGCTTGTTGGCGATTCGCTGGCCGTTGATCAGGACGTTTTCGGACGCCTGGCCCAGCCCCCTCTCCGTCGTGTCGACATTGCGGATGGTGAAGCTCGGCACCTGCGTGAGCATGTCGTAGGCAGTCTTGGGTGCGAAGCGGGCGAAGTCGGCAGGCGTGTACACCCGCTTGGCCGCGCCGGTCGTCGGAGCCGGCGCTCCCGGAAGGGTCTGCGCAAAGGCAGGCGCGGCGATCAGCAGCGAGGCGCTTGTCAAAAGGCCAATACGAAGCTTACGCGGCACGAGCATCCTCAATTCTCCCCTGTCGATCCAGTGCACGAGCTCGTGCTACATTTGTAGCGTGCTACATTTGTAGCGCCGCCCGCGCAAGCCCCAATTTCGACGAATCGACGAACGGTGGTGTTTCAGCGTTGTATTACACTACGACGCTCAGCCTCAAGCGGATTTGCGCAGGCGCGGCAGCTTGCTACGGCTGTGAAGAATGGCGAATCCGATCGACCCCGTTGCGCTCGCCAGCGAGCTGATCCGCTGCCCAAGCGTGACTCCTGCGCGCGGCGAGGTCTTTGACGTGCTCGCGGGCGTTTTGGTGCCGCTCGGCTTCACTGTGCACCGGTGGGTGATGGGCGAGCCACCCGACGGACCGACCGAGAACATGGTTGCGATCCGCGGCTCCGGCGCTCCCCATTTCGGCTTTGCCGGGCATCTCGATGTCGTTCCCGCCGGTGAGGGCTGGAGTGGCGATCCGTTCGGTGCAGAGATCGAGGACGGCCAGCTCATCGGCCGCGGCGCGAATGACATGAAGAGCGCGATCGCCTCCTATGTCGCTGCAGTGTCGCGCCTCGAATCGCACGCCGGGACGCTATCCTTGCTGATTACCGGCGACGAGGAAGGTTACTCGACCTACGGAACGCCGCGGATCATCGACTGGCTGAACGAAAATCAGATCCGCCCCGACATGATCCTGATCGGCGAGCCGACCTCGGTCGAACGGCTCGGTGACACGGTGAAGATCGGCCGCCGCGGCTCGGTCAACATGTGGATCGAGGTTCCCGGAGTCCAGGGTCATGTCGCATACCCGCATCGGGGAAAGAACCCGGTCCCTCCCCTGGCCCGAACCATCGCCGCGCTGGATTCGCTTCATCTCGACGACGGCACCGATACCTTCCCGCCGTCAAACCTCGAGTTCACCGCGGTTTCGACGCCGACCAGCGCGAGCAATGTCATCCCCGGTTCGGCGACGGCCCAGCTGAACATCCGCTTCAACAATCTGCACAAGGGCGCCCAGCTGGTGCGGATGGTCGAGGAGATCGCCGAGCGCGAAGCACCAGGATCGAAAGTCAAAGCGCGCATTTCCGGCGAAGCCTTCCTGACCCCACCGGGCCAACTCTACGACGTGGTTGTCGGTGCGATCGAGGAAGAGACCGGCCGGAAGCCCGAGCTGTCGACCAGCGGCGGCACGTCGGACGGACGGTTCCTGATTCAGCTCTGCCCGGTGGTCGACTTCGGCCTGCCCAACGCGACCATGCACAAGGTCGGCGAGTGCGCGGCGGTCGAGGACATCCGAGCGCTCTCGAGAATCTACGAGCGAATCCTTGGCAAGGTACTGGGCTAACGCTGCATCTGCAGGTTCATCATCTCTGGACTGGGGCCCATGTTGTAATTCATGTGGGCCATGATCCAGATGGTCCCGATCATCACCAGGAATACAATGAGCACCCCGAACGCCAGCGCCAGCACGTTGTTGGTGTTGTCCGGCCCGCTGGTGATGTGGAGGAAGAAAACCAGGTGGACTCCCATCTGGGCGATCGCCAGGACGACCAGGCCAACCGCTACGCCCGGCCCCCACAGCGCCGAGGTCGACGCAACCCAGAAGGAAACGCCGGTCAAAATCAGCGCAAATCCGAGCCCGACGACGTAGCTCAGGGTTTCGCTCATCAAGCTGTCGTGCGGCTCGCCCGGAGCGACGTTCATGAGTTCGGATTCGTCTTCGGTCATGGCAACGTCCCGATCAGATAGACGATGGTGAAAATGGCCACCCAGATGATGTCGAGCGCGTGCCAGAAGATGCTGAGGCACAGGAGGCGGCGAATGACGTGCGCCCGGTCGAAGCCCTTGGCCCAGATCTGGGCCATCATCGTTCCGATCCACAGCAGCCCGGCGGTGACGTGCGCGCCGTGACAGCCGACCAGGGTGAAGAATGACGACAGGAAGGCGCTCCGCTGCGGACCGGCGCCGATCGAGATCATGTGCGCGAACTCAGACAGCTCGATCGCCAGAAAGACGAGCCCGAGCAGGCCGGTCACGAACAGCCAGGCCTGGGTCCAGAGCATGTTGCGGCGCTTGGCGGCAATGATTGCGAGACCGCAGACGAAGCTCGACAGGAGCAGCGCCATGGTCTCGACCGCGACGAGGTTGCGATCGAACAACTGCTTCGACGTCGGGCCGCCGTCCGTCGCATGCGACAGCGCGGCGTAGGTCGCGAACAGCGCCGAGAAGAGAACGATGTCGGAGAGGACGAAGAGCCAGAAGCCGTAAGGCACGACGATACTCTTCGACTGCGGTCCGCGATTGCCGAGACCCGTGTCTTCCGAGCCGGCGTGCGTGAGGCCGATTGCTGCTGCTTCTGTCGCGGTCATGGCGCTTTGATCAATTCAGCGAGGAGTTCCTGGCGGACGCGGCGCCGCTCGCGAGCGTTGGCCCTGACCACGTCGACCGGAATCACGTGCTCGTGCTCGTCGCGCCAGGCGTACCAGACCATCGCTACGAAAGACCCGAGGAGGCCGAGGATTGCGAGCCACCAGATGTACCAGATCACGGCGAAGCCGGTGATCGAGGCGAAGAAGGCGCAAAGCACGCCGACCGGCGTGTTCAGCGGCATTTCGATCGGCTCGTATTTCGGCTCCTCGATCAGCTTCTCCTCACGGATCGCGGTCAGTTTGCGCGTCCAGTACGCCTCCTCTCCGTGCACGTCGGGAAGAACCGCGAAATTGTAGTGCGGTGGTGGTGACAAGGTCAGCCATTCCAGGGTCCGGCCGTCCCACGGATCGCCCGTCACATCACGACGCCGATCGCGGGTGGCGATCGAATAGAGAAGCTGGACGATGGTGAGCACGATCCCGAGCAGGATGATCAGCGCACCGATCATCGCGACGGTCAGATAAGGCGTCCAGCTGGGATCGGAGATATGTTGCAGCCGGCGCGTCGCGCCCATGAAACCGAGCGCATATTCCGGCATCCACGCCAGATAAAAGCCGATGAACCAGCACCAGAAAATGATCTTGCCGAGACGTTCGTCGAGCGTGAAGCCGAATGCCTTTGGGAACCAGTAGGTATAGCCGGCCATCACTCCGAACACGACCAGCCCGATGATCACGTTGTGGAAGTGCGCGACCAGGAACAGGCTGTTGTGCACCACGAAGTCGACCGGTGGAATCGCGAGGAGCACGCCGGTCATCCCGCCGATCGCGAAGGTGACCATGAACCCGATCAGATAATAGATCGGAGTGTTGAAGCGGACTCGGCCCCCGTACATCGTGAACAGCCAGTTGAAGATCTTCACGCCCGTCGGGACGGCGATGATCATGCTCGCGATCCCGAAGATCGCGTTGACGTCGGCGCCGGCCCCCATCGTGAAGAAATGGTGCAGCCACACACAGAAGGAGATGATGCAAATGGCCATGGTCGCGAAGACCATCGAGCGGTAGCCGAACAGCGGCTTGCCCGAGAATGTCGCAGCAACTTCCGAGAAGACCCCGAAGGCCGGCAGGGCAAGGATGTACACCTCGGGATGTCCCCAGACCCAGATCAGGTTCATGTACAGCATCGAGTTGCCGCCACCGTCGTTGGTGAAGAAATGGAAGCCGAGATAGCGGTCGAGCATCAGCATCGCGTAGGTGGCGGTGAGCACCGGGAAGGCCGCGATGATCAGCAGGTTGGACGCGAGCGCCGTCCAGCAGAACACCGGCATCCGCATGTAGCTCATTCCCGGAGCGCGGATCTTTAAAATGGTGGTGACGAAATTGACTCCGGTCAGGAGCGTCCCGACGCCGGATATCTGCAGGGCCACGAGGTAATAATCGACCCCGACTCCGGGCGAGAAAGCTTTCTCGCTAAGCGGCGGAAAGGCGAGCCAGCCGGTCCGCGCGAACTCGCCGATGAACAGGCTAAGATTGACGAGGAGCGCGCCGGATGCGGTCAGCCAGAAGCTGACGTTGTTCATCGTCGGAAAGGCGACGTCGCGCACGCCGAGCTGAAGAGGCACGGCGAAGTTCATCAGTCCGATGACGAACGGCATCGCCATGAAGAAGATCATGATGGTGCCGTGGGCGGAGAATATCTGGTCGTAATGCTCGGGCGGCAGATAACCCTGTGAAGCCCCGATCGCGAGCGATTGCTGCGCGCGCATCATCAAGGCGTCGGCAAATCCGCGGATCAGCATGACGAGCGCCAGCACGATGTACATAACGCCGATCCGCTTGTGGTCGGTGGAGGTGATCCATTCGCTCCACAAATACGGCCACCAGCCCTTGCGCCAGACCCAGATGACGACGGCCGCGATGATGAGCAGGACCACGATCGAAGTGATCAGCGGAATAGGCTGGTCGAACGGGATCGCATCCCAGGTGAGCCTACCGAACATTGCTTGCGTGTCCCAATGGAGGCTTCGGCGAGACATGCAGCGCCGGAGGTGATGTTCTCGGAGATATCGGCAATGGAGCGCGGTTGGCCACGATGGCGTCGAACAATCCCGGGGCCACGCTTCCGTAGGTTTGTGGCTTCACGTAGCTGCTCGGCTTCTGGAGCTGATCGTAAGTCGCGCCATCGAGTGCCGGTCCCGAGCGGGCCGATGCAGCCCACGCGGCGAACTGCTGCGGCGGCAAGGCATGAACTTTGAATTGCATGCCAGGGAAGCCGTCGCCGCTGAAGTGCCCGGAGATGCCGTCATACACGCCCACCTTGTCCGCCTGCAGGTTGAGCCGGTCGGCCATCCGCGGCATCGTGTAGATCATCGTCCCCAGTTGCGGGACGAAGAAGACGTTCCAGACGGTCGCGGATGTCAGCTTGAAGTTCACCGGTGTACCGGCGGGAATCACCAGCTGGTTCACCGTCGCGATGCCCTGGTCGGGGTAGATGAACAGCCATTTCCAGTCGAGCGACACCACTTCGACGTTGACCGGCGGATTTTTGGACGGAAGCGGCTTTGCGGGATCGAGGTCGTGGCTCCCGATCCAGGCGATCCCGCCCAGCAGCAGGACCGTCAGCGCGGGGATCGACCATACCACCATTTCGACCGCCCCCGAATATTCCCAGTCCGGCCGGTATTGGGCCTTCTTGTTGCTCGCCCTGAACCACCAGGCGACGGCGAGGGTGGCGATCATCGTCGGGATGATGATCGCGAGCATGATCGCGGTGGAGTTGATCAGGATCGTCTTTTCGGCGCGCCCGACTGGGCCGACCGGATCGAGGACGCCGCGATTGCACGCCGAGGTGAGGAGGAGCGCGATGACGGTTAGCGACACGCGCGCTGCGCCGCGAAAGCGGCTGCGCATCGGATCGCCTTGACACCCAGCTGAGTCCACGACCCCCCTCGGTTCGAATGCCGGTCTGTAGCGACAGACGAACAGGTGCGCGAGGGGGTTCCCTAAACTTGAGTATGTCTAATTCGGAGGCGCCTCAGGCGACCGACTTGGCCCCGGTACCGCGGGACGTGCTCGTCCAGGCCAGGAAGTCCTGCTCGAACATCGGTTCGGAGAAGACATAGCCCTGCACGGTATCGCAGCCCATGGCCCTCAGGATGTCGGCCTGTGCGACCGTCTCGACGGCTTCCGCGACGACCTCGCAGTCGACGCCCTTGATCAGCTGGATTACCGCCTGGACGATCACCCGCGCTTTTTCGCTGGTGTCGATCTCCGCAATCAATGAGGGATCGAGCTTGACCCGGTCGAGCGGCATCGAGCGGAGGCGAGCAAGGTTGGAGTAGCCGGTGCCGAAATCGTCGATGGCGATCCGGACGCCGTCGGCTCGAAGCGCCCCTATTTCCTCAAGCACCGGAGCGCTGACTTCCATCGCGGCGCTCTCGGTGAACTCGAGCTCGACCAGCGACAAAGGCACAGCGGCGTCGGCGAACGCCTGGCGCAGCTTGACGAAGAAGTCGGGCCGCTCGACCTGGCGCGGACTGATATTGAAGGCCAGGCGGCCGTCAAACCCGTCGCGGTGCCATGACGAAAGCGTCGATGCGACCTCGGCGAGGACCCAGTCACCGATTTCTGCGATCAGACCGGTGCGCTCGGCCACCGGAATGAAGCTCGCGGGATGACGCAGGCCGTCGCGCGGGTGATTCCAGCGGAGCAGCGCTTCCGCACCCGCGACCTCGCCCGTGACCAGGCTCATCTGCGGCTGGAAAGCGAGAACGAACTCGTCGCGCTGCACGGCATCGCTCAGCGCCTTCTCGGTCTCCACGCGCTGCTGGTGATCGGCGGCAAGGTCTGCGTCGAACAGGCAATGCTGTCCGCCGCCGCTCGACTTGGCCCGGTACATCGCAATGTCCGCGGCGCGCATCAGCGCTTCGATGCTGGTGCCGTGATCCGGGGAAATGGCGATACCGATCGAGGCGCCGATGTCGACGCTGTGCGAGCAAAGCTCGAAGGGTTCGGAAATAGCGAGTACGACGCGGCGCGAGACCCGCTCGATATCGGCGACGGAGTCGATTTCCGGAAAGAAGATGGTGAATTCGTCACCGGCAAGGCGCGCGAGCAGCGGCCGGGTTCTGGCGCTGCCGTTGAATTCGGCGTTGACCACCACGCGCAGGCGGTTGGCGACCATGATCAGCAGCTGATCGCCGCGGGCATGGCCGAGGCTGTCATTGACCATCTTGAAGCGATCGAGGTCGACGAACAGCATCGCCGATTGGGCATCGTCGAGCACTTCGCTCATCAGCTTGTCGGCCTCGGAGCGGAAGTGCAGCCGGTTAGGCAGCGACGTTACCGGATCGTACATGCCCAGCGCATGCGCGTTCTCGATCGATGCACGGACTTCGGCGAACAGGCTGTCGACGGCCGCCGCGAGCTTCGGCATCGTGCGCTGGACCGCAGGAGGTGCGGGCGAGACCAGGTCGCCATCCTCGACGGCAAGCAGCCGGTCGCTGAGCGCGGCGAGCGCCCGAGCGCTCTCGCTATTGGGGCGTTCCGCGGCGACATAGCTGATGAGCAGGCAGAAACAGCCCGCGACCACCGCGGCCACGATCTTCTCGTCGAACTCCGTCAAAAAGAGGAGTGCCGTCAGCGAGAAGAGGAAAGACGCAATTCCGGCGGCGCACGAGAGGACCGCGTTGCTGATCTTCTGGGCCGTGCCTGCCTTCATCGTGCGGATGCGCCTCGCGGGGCGGAAAAGAGTCCGCCTACACGCTCGCGTTAATGATTTGAGGTTAATAAAACGTCAGCGGCGGGCCGCCTTCCGTCGCAAAATTAAATAAAGGCTGCCGCCCCCGCCGTGGCGGCGGTGCGCGCCGCGGACGGCGGCAATGTCGGCGGCATGGCGCGAAGCTGCGAGCCAATCGTGGACAGCAGCTCGAATGCGGCCGCGCTGGACCGGCGGATCGCCCGCGCGATGATGACCGGTGATCAGCAACACGACGCGCTCACCGCGCGCCATCGCCTGCTCGAGAGTCCGGTCGATCGCAGTCCAGGCGCGATCGAGGTTCATGCCGTGGAGATCGAGCACGCGGTCGGGCTCAACCGCGCCGCTCCTCAACTTCTTGTCCCAGCTGCCGTCGAGAGTTTTCTCGGCGATTGGAATGCGCACCTTTTCAGGCAATGGACGGGATTTGGCCGGCGGCTGCACGCGCTTCGGTTCAGACAGCGGGGGCTTCGCCCTCTCGGCCGGCTGGGGATCGCGTGAAAGCGGACGAATCGTCGCGGTGACGCGCGCCCAAAGCTCCGCCTCGTCAGGGCTGAGCGAGCGCACGGGCAGCCGTGCCCTTGGGCACAAGGATCAGCGCCTCGCCGTTTGCCGACATGCCTCCGGCGATCGCTGCCGCCTGGCTTCCGGCACCCCAATAGGTGTCGAAGCGATTCGGCCCCTTGATGGCGCCCCCGGTGTCCTGTGCAACCCACGGCCCGACCACTTCGGGACGGTCGGCCGTGACGATATAGATCGGCGCCCCCAGCGGCACGAAGTTGGGGTCAGCCGCGACGGTGGTCTGATCCGCGATCGGCACGTTCAGCGCGCCGAGTGGGGCTGATCCCGGAATCTGCTTGAAGAAGATGTAGGACAGATTCTCTCGCATCAGCTCGCGGCCCTGATCGGGGTTGGCGCGGATCCAATCCTGGATCGCCTGCATCGTCGCGCCGCCGGGCGGAAGGATGTTGCGCTCGCGCAGCAGCCGGCCGATCGCAACATAGTCGCGGCCGTTCTGCCCGGCATAGCCGATCTGCATTGTCGTGCCATCGTCGAAGCGAAGCAGCGCCGACCCCTGGATTTCGGCGAAGAACAGCTCGACGGGATCTTTGGCCCAGGCAAGTTCGAGACCCTTGCCGGCGAGCGCCCCATCCTCGATCTCGGCACGAGTGTAATAGAGGACGCAGGTGCCCGTCTGGTCGATGCGCCCGCGCCCGGTGCCTCCGTCGGGGCGGGTGCAGCGCACGAGGTCGGGCGGGACTCGGTAGATGGGAACGTATCCCGGCTGCGGTGTGCGCGAACCCTGGATTTCCGGTTCGTAATAGCCGGTGGCGAAGGCGCGGCCGTCGCCAACCTTCACCCAGTCGAAGCCGTAATAGAAGAATCCCGGAGCATAGCTCGGGTCGAGGCTCGCCGCCTGCGCGCAAAGCGATCGCCAGTCGGCAGCCTGAGTCAGTCCTGACGCGTCGGTACGCGTGGTCACCGCCGGGCAGCTCGTACGGAACGCGGCAAGCGCCCTCGCCGCCTGATCCTGCTTGAGAACGCGCGGCGCATCGAGCTTCACGCCCGTTTCGACCGCATTGCGGCCGACGGGCGACGACGGCGGAGGCACTGGAACCGGAGTTGGCTGCGGCGCGGGGCTCGGCGCAGGAGCCTGCGTTTCAGGCGGTGGAGCGGGGCGCGTGGCGCACGCAGCGACGAGAGCGAAGGACGCGGCAAGCGCCGCGCGCGCGAGCTGCCTCACTCTTCCTCGTCGGTCTCGATCAGCAGCCAGTTTGGATCGCGCGATCCGGTGTCGCGGCGGAAGGTCCACAGGTCGCGGGTCTGCACGGCATCGCTCAGCGATCCGGCAACCACCTGCCGTTCGGAATTACGCGTTACCGCGGCGATATCGGCTTCAAAGCGCACCGTGATGACGGCTACGCCACGCTCCAGCGCCGCTTCGGAAATCACCGCCTGGTCGATAGTCACCAAACGATTGTCGAGCGTCAGCCCTTCCTTGCTGCGCTGCTCGACGGCCGACGCGAACGCTTCATAGACGTGCGGCTCCACGTGGGTGCGGAGCGCATCGAGGTCGCCTTTCCAGAAAGCCTCGAGAAGCATGCGATAGGCGGCTTTTGCGCCATCAAGGAAGCGGGCCACGTCAAAGCTCGGGTCGGCGGCGAGGATCGCGCGGACGCCCGGGCCGGCAGTCGGGACGAAAGCCATGTCGCTGGTGTCGGCGGGCGCTGGCTGGGCGACCGGCGTCGGAGTCACCGGCTGGGCGGGTCGCGCCTCGGAGTCGGCTGGCTTCAAAATCGGCTGCTGCTCATGCCCGGTGCGCTCACCGAGCACGCTGTACAGGCGAAGTCCGATGAACAGGGCGACCAGGGCCAATATGACGATGACGGTCAACGTTGAATCCTACTTGCGTCTCAGTTCACCAACATAGTGTCCATATCGTAAATATTCCAACACCGACCAACGCACGAAGGTGCCATTGCGCCTCATATTGGCGGCTGCTAGGCGCCTGCGGCGATGATGTGCCGCTTTCGCGAAGGCGGCTTCCGATCAGCACGACGATAGCACAACCCCTTGTAAGGACAGCATGAATGGCGGACCAGGATCCCAGCGCGGGCGGCAATGGCGCCGACGACAACAACCAGCCGCAGGTTTCGATCCTAGCGCAGTACGTGAAAGATCTTTCGGTCGAAAATCCGAGCGCTCCGCAGGTTTATTCCTGGCAAGTCCAGCCCAGCCTCGACGTTCAGTTCAACCTTAACGCCCAGCCGCAGGCCCAGGGCACGCACGAGGTCAGCCTGAAGTTCGACATCTCGGCCCGGTCGGACAACGGTGTCCATTTCATGGTCGACCTCAGCTATGGTGGGCTATTCGCGATCCGCAACGTGCCCGAGGAGGCGATTGCTCCCTTCCTCCTGATCGAGGCGCCGCGGCTGCTGTTCCCGTTTGCGCGGCAGGTCATCTCCGAAGCCGTGTCCGGCATGGGCTTCCCTCCGCTCCTGCTCGATCCGATCGACTTCGCTTCGGCCTATATGGCGCAGGTGGAGGCGGCGCAGCAGCAGGCCGGACTCGCCGGTGGCAACGGCGGCGCGGCGCAGCCCGCGGAAGAGCCGACGGAAGGCTGACGTTTCCGCAGCTCGCGGGGGGACCAGGCGCATGAATCTTGCCCGTTCGCTCGGATCGATTGGCGGGCTGACTCTCGCCAGCCGCATACTGGGCCTCGCCCGCGACATGCTGTTCGCCCAGTTCGTGGGAGCCAACTTCGCGTCCGACGCATTTGCCGTCGCCTGGCGGATGCCCAACATGTTCCGCGCTCTGTTTGCGGAGGGCGCCTTCTCCGCAGCCTTCATCCCGATGTTCAACAAGAAGGTCGCCGACAAAGACGGTCGTGGCCTGCCCGCCGGGATCGATTTTGCCGAAGATGCCTTGTCGGTGCTGTTACCCGCGCTGGTGCTGATGACCGTGCTGCTCGAGGTGCTGGCCTGGCCGGCGACCTATCTCATCTCGCTCGGCTTCCACGGCGCGTCGCACGAGCAGTTCGCCTATGCGGTAATGCTCGCGCGGTTCACCTTCCCCTATCTGATGCTGATTTCGCTCGCCTCGCTGCTGGGCGGGATTCTCAACTCGCTCCATAAATTCTGGGTCGCCGCCGCGGCGCCGATCCTCCTCAACGTCGCGCAGATCGTTGCTCTGGTCTTCTTCCACACGCATGAGCCGCTCAGCACGACGCGCTACCAGGCGATATCGGTGACAATAGGCGGGGCTCTTCAACTGGCGTGGCTCGCGCAAGCCTGCTGGGCGAGCCACGTGCGCCTGAAGCTCAAGCGCCCAAGCATCAACCAGGACGTCAAGCGACTGATGAAGCTGATCGGGCCGGCGGCAGCAGGCGCGGGCGCGGTACAGTTCAACCTCTTGGTGTCGACCGCTCTTGCGACCGGGCTGCTGCCGCACGGATCGGTTTCTTACATTTACTACGCCGACCGTCTGAACCAGCTGCCGCTCGGCCTGATCGGTATTGGGCTCGGCACGGTGCTCCTGCCGACGATTTCTCACCAACTCGGCAGGGGCGCAGACGCGGAAGCGATGGCGACACAGAACCGCGGGCTAGAATTGGCTTTGTTCTTCACGCTGCCCGCGACCGTTGCGCTTGTGATTTGCGGAGTGCCGATCATCACCGGCCTTTTCCGCCACGGCCAGTTCGATGTGATGGATGCAGTCAACACCGGTCAGGCGCTGGCCGCTTTCTCCATCGGTTTGCCGTCGTACATCCTGGTGAAGGTGCTGACCCCCGGATATTACGCGCGTCACGACACGAAGACGCCGATGCGCTTCGCGATGATCTCGATCGCGGTCAATCTCGTGCTGAACCTCGCGCTGATCCTGCCGCTGAGGCACGTGGGACCGCCACTCGCCACTGCGCTCGCTTCGACCGTAAACGTCTGGCTACTCTACCACACGCTCAAGAAGCGCGGGCACTTTGAAGCCGATGCGCGGCTCAAGCGCCGGGTGCCGCGGCTTGCGCTCGCCGCGATCCTGATGGGCGCGGCGCTATTCTTCATTGCGCCGCTGATCGATCCCTACCTGACGGGTTCGATCTTCCGCCGCGCCGGCGGGCTCATTGCCCTGTGCGCGGCGGGCGGGGCGGTTTACGCCGTCGCTTGCTTCGTTACGGGCGGGTTCGTGCTCGATGATTTGAAACTGATGATGAGGCGGACCCGCCAGGCATGACCATTCGAAATTACACGCGCGTCGTTTCCGGAATCCAGCCGACCGGCGGACTCCACCTCGGCAACCTGCTTGGCGCGATCCTCCGCTGGGTGCGGATGCAGGACGAAGCCGAGTGTCTGTTCTTCCTCGCCGACCTTCATGCGCTGACAGTCGACCTCGAGCCGGCAGAGCTCAGCTCCAACGTTCGCGAGATGGCCGCGGCGCTGATCGCCAGCGGGATCGATCCCAAGAAATCGGTCCTGTTCCGCCAAAGCGCGGTGCCCGCTCATTCCGAGCTGTGCTGGATCCTGAATGGCACGGCGCGCATGGGCTGGCTCAATCGCATGACGCAGTGGAAGGACAAGGCGGGCAAGAACCGCGAGGGAGCGTCGGTCGCCTTGTTCGATTATCCGGTGCTGCAGGCCGCGGACATCCTGCTTTACCAGGCGACGCACGTCCCAGTCGGCGAGGACCAAAAGCAGCATGTCGAGTTGACGCGCGACATCGCGATCAAGTTCAACAACGACTTCGACGTCGAGCTGTTCATCCCGCCCGAACCGTTCATCGGCGGCGGAACGACGGCCCGGATCATGTCGCTTCGCGACGGCAGGACGAAGATGTCCAAGTCGGACTCGTCGGAGATGAGCCGGGTCCACCTGACCGACAGCGACGACGAGATTGCGCAGAAGATCAGGAAGGCGAAGACCGACCCCGAGCCGCTGCCGGACAATGCGGAAGCGCTAGAGGGTCGTCCGGAAGCGAAGAACCTCGTCGGTATCTATGCCGCGGTTGTCGACGAGAGCGTCGATCAGGTCCTCGGACGCTTTGCCGGACAAGGGTTCGGGGCGTTCAAGCCCGCGCTTGCCGACGTGCTTGTCTCGCTGATCGCGCCGATCCGCGGACGTCTCGATGAGCTTCGTCGCGATCCCGCGGAGCTCGACCGCATCCTCGCCGAAGGCGCCGCTCGGGCCACCGAACTGGCCGCGCCGGTGCTCGCCCAGGCCAAGACCGCCGTCGGCCTCGCCCGCTAGCTCCCCTTGGTCCAAAGTCATCAGCCTGCAAGCGCTCACCCGCTCCCATTATCTCGGCGACTTGCCGAGATTGCCGAGCAGAGCGGACCGGATCGGATCGCGCTGTCGGAACTGGCGCGGCAGCTTCATTCGCGGGTCTGGGGAGGGCTGCTCGTCGTCTTCGCCGCGATCAACATCATCCCGCTTCCGCCGGGCACGAACACGGTCATCGCCGTTCCACTCGTGCTCATCTCGGCACAAATGGTGTTCGGCCGCGCGAGCCCGTGGTTTCCTCAATGGATAGACCGGCGCGGAGTCACCAAGATCGAATTGCAAAAGCTGATTGAGAAGATGGGCCCGTTCGAAGCGCGGGTCGAACGAATTTTCCGGCCCCGCATGGCTGAACTGACCGGCTCAACGGCGACGAGGGCTATCGGACTCGTATGCATGATCCTGTCGGTCGTCGCAGGCCTCCCAATACTGATGATCCACAACGCGCCCGCCGTCGCGATCGTGCTCTTCGGGCTTGCGCTGATCTATCGGGACGGTGCGCTTGTGATCGTGGGCGCCATTGCTGCCGTGCTCGCGATCGCCTTTGACGCGGCGTTGGTCATATGGGGCGTCGCCGCAGTCAAATATGCGCTGACGTGGCTGCATCGATAGAGGCGGGAACGAATATCGGCTCGTCGGACGAGCGCCACGCTTCATCGACCGTTCACCGCTGTTGGTGGTATAGCGCACTGCTGTTTTTCATGCCCGCCCGAAGGGAAGTACCATGCGTATCCGAAATATTGCAGCCGCGATTGCGCTCGGCACCGCCGCACTTGCGCTTTCCGCCTGCGCAGAATCGATCACCTCCACGGTTTCGCGCTACCAGGCGATGCCTGCGCCGCAGGGCCAGAGCTTCTACATCGTTCCCGACGGCGGGATGGCGCGCAACGGCGGCCTCGAGTTCCAGCGCTACGCCGGCCTTGTCGCGCAGCAGCTGCAGGCACGCGGCTACACCCCCGCCACCAGCGCGCAGAGCGCCAACATGGTGGTTCAGTTCGGTTACGGGGTCGACCACGGTCAGATGCGCTATGTCGAGGACCCAGGCCCGGGCGGGCTGTGGGGTCCCTATTGGGGCTCGCCCTTTTACCGTCCGCGCTTCGGCTGGGGCTGGGGGGGCGGTTACCTGCTCGGCTGGAACGACCCCTTCTGGTACGGAGATGGGATCGACAGCTATGTCGAATATCATAGCCAGGTCGACCTCCACATTCGCGCCGCCGGAACCAATGCGCCGCTGTTCGACGGCCGTGCCCAGGCGCGTTCCGAGACGAACCGTCTCGACGTGGTGATCCCGAGCCTCGTCGACGCGATGTTTACCGGATTTCCCGGACGTAACGGCGAGACGGTGAGGATCACGATCCCGACCAAGCCGCCGGTACGCTCGTAGCGACTTCGACGACGCAGCAAAAAGGCCCGCTGGATCAGATCCCGCGGGCCTTTTTCATTTGGCGAGTGGGACGTCAGCCTTCGAGTTGCCTCGTCAGCAATCGGATATCCGCATCGAGCTCGGCGTCGCTGGCGCGAAGCTTTTCGATCTGCCGCACCGCATGGATCACCGTCGTATGATCGCGACCGCCGAAGCGGCGGCCGATGTCGGGTAACGACTTGGGCGTCAGCTGCTTCGACAGGTACATTGCGACCTGGCGCGGTCGCGCGACTTCGCGGGCGCGGCGGGCCGAGGTCATCTCGGCCTTGCGGATACGGTAATGTTCCGCGACCTGGGTCTGGATCTCGTCGATCGAGATGCGCCGCTGGTTGGCGCGAAGCACGTTGGCGAGCACTTCCTCAACGAAGGCCACGTCGATCTCGCGGCCCGTCATCATTGCATAGGCGCCGATGCGGTTGAGCGCGCCCTCCAGCTCGCGGATCGAGCTGGTCACGCGGCGGGCTAGGAAGTCGATCACCGGACGCGGCATCTCGACGCCCGGAAGCGCTTCGAGCTTTGACACGATGATGTTGAAGCGGAGCTCGTAATCGGCCGAGTTGATGTCGGCGACCAGGCCCCAGGACAGCCGCGAGAGGATTCGCGGAGCGATCCCGTCAAGGTCCTGAGGGGCGCGGTCCGAGGTGATCACCAGCCGGCGCCCGGCGGTGATGATCTCGTTCATCGTGTGGAAGAATTCTTCCTGCGTCGAATCCTTGCCAGCGATGAACTGGACGTCGTCGATCAGCAGCAGGTCCGCGTTCCTTAGGCGCTGCTTGAAGCCGATCGTGTCGTTTTCCTTCAGCGCGCGGATGAACTCGACCATGAACTTCTCGGCCGACATCGAGACTACGCGAGCGCCGCGATTGCGAGCGAGGAATGCGTGTCCGATCGCGTGTAGGAGGTGAGTCTTCCCACGCCCGGTGCCGCCGTGGATGAAAAGCGGGTTGAAGCTGACTGTTGGCGACGTGGCGAGCGATCGAGCGGCCGTCGCGGCGACTTCGTTGGCCTTGCCGACGACGAACGTCTCGAAGCGATAGCGTGGGTCGAAGTTCGGCGCGTCCGGGTCGCGCTCGGCCGGCGGCGGAGTTTCCTCGAGGATCAGCAGCGGCGCCGGACGGGGCGCATCGGCCGCGGCCATGACGCGGACGTCACGGACGATTGGCAGCACCGTCTTCCAGGCGAGCGACAGGCGCTCGCCGAAATGCGAGCGCACCCAGTCAGCCATGAACTGGCTCGGCATCACCAGATCGAGCGTTCCGCCGTCCGGCTCGAAGGCCCCAAGCTCGGCGGGCTTTAGCCAGCCGTCAAACGTGCGCGCGCCGAGGTCACGGCGTAGTCCGGTGCGGATGGACTCCCAGGCCGCCTCGAGCGGCGCTGCAACCGGCCCCCCAGCCAGTTCAGTTGAAGAATTCGCCTCAGCCGCCTGCACTGCTCCCGCGCCTCCCTCGTCTGGCCCCCATGCAAGAGGCAACACGAACCCGTCGCGAGCGAACCGAGTCGCACGCCCGAGGTCTCTTTTCTCTCTTGCCCCCGGCGCGGATTCGCGCCCGGAAAGGCCTTTTTGTGACTGTCTGCGGCTGCTTGCAAGTGCCGTTTTTTCACAGAAGTGAAATAATGAGACTTGACATAGGATTCAGGCCGAAACTTCGCAGAAGTGGCGGAAAACCGCCATTTGTGGAGTTATCGTCCCGTTAACTGCCGCGCGAATCGCGGGAATTGCTGCATTTTTCTGGCGGTCCAGAAACGAGACGAGCCGCCGGTTGCCCGACGGCTCGGTGAGGTCCGCTATTTCGACGCGGTTTCAGCCGAGGGAAGCAACCCGTTTGGACAGGCGGGAAAATTTCCGAGCGGCCGTGTTCCTATGGATGACGCCGCGGGCGACCCCGCGCGCGATCTCCGGCTGCATTTTCTTCAGCGCCTCGACCGCGTCGGCCTTCTTGCCGGACTCGATCGCCGACTCGACGGCCTTGATGAAGGTCCGGATGCGGCTGATTCGCGAATGGTTGATGGTCGCGCGATTCGCGTTGCGGCGGATGCGCTTCTTGGCTTGCGGCGTATTCGCCATCTAAAATTCCTCGTGTCCCGTTCGGCTCAATGAAAAAGCGGCGCAAAGCCAAACGGCTGCGCCGACGCGGGCGTTCCCCTACTGAGAGAGGCCGCCAAGGTCAACCTAGCGCTGGCATTTCGGGCAGTAAAACGTGGACCGACCGCCCTGGACGATGCGCCTGACGGCTCCGCCGCAGCGGCACGCCTGCCCTTCACGATCGTACACGGCGAAGCTCTTCGAAAAATAGCCGAGCTCTCCGCCAGGGCTCGCAAAGTCGCGCAGCGTCGATCCGCCCGCGGCAATGGCCTCCTCGAGCACGTCGTGAATCGCGGCGACAAGTCGCTTCAAGCGCCCAATCGAAATTGATCCTCCTGTTCTCGTGGGATGGATGCCGGCGCGGAAGAGCGCTTCGCAGACGTATATATTGCCGAGGCCCGCGACGATGCGCTGGTCCAGCAGCAGGAGCTTGATCGCCGCGCTTCTTCCCGCGAGGCGTTTCCGCAGTTCGCTTGCGTCGAGGTCGAGCGGCTCAGGCCCGAGGACTTCGAACGTCGGCCAGCGAGCAAGCTCATCAGTTGGGACCAGATCGACCGAGCCGAACCGCCGCGGATCGTTGAGCGCCAGTCGATTCCCCTCGTCCGTCTCGATCAGCAGATGGTCGTGCTTTTCGAGCTTCGAACGATTAACCCGCCAGCTTCCGGACATGCCGAGGTGGAACACCAATGTGTCGCCGCGATCCGTGTGGATCAGGCCATATTTCGCGCGTCTCCCGAGGCCGGTCACCCGAGCGCCGGTCAGGCGCTGTCCGAGGTCCTTCGGAAACGACCGCCTCAGATCGGCGCGGCGCACTTCCACGCGCTCGATGCGACGATCTTCGAGTACGCCCGCCAGGCCACGGACGGTGGTCTCGACTTCGGGAAGCTCCGGCATCGCCGCGATATGGCGGAGCCGAGGCAAGCCCGCTAGAGCCGCACACCCATGACGAAGCAGGTGAATTTCGGCGACGAGCTGGTCAGCCCCGAGGAAAAGACGCGCCGTGTCGGGCAGGTCTTCAGTTCGGTCGCGCGGCGGTACGACATCATGAACGACCTAATGTCGGGCGGCATGCATCGCCTGTGGAAGGACCGCTTCGTCGCCCGGGTGAAGCCGCGAGCCGGCGAGGAGATCCTCGACATGGCCGGGGGCACCGGCGACGTAGCATTTCGAATGGCCGAGCGCGGTGCTCGCGTAACGGTCGCCGACATCAACGCCGAGATGCTGCAGGTTGGCCGGGAACGGGCTGAAGCGCGGGCGCTGAGCGGGCTCAGCTGGAAGGTCGAGAATGCGGAGACGCTGAGCTTCGTCGACGCGAGCTTCGACGCCTACACGATCGTCTTCGGGATTCGAAACGTCACCGACATCCCGGCGGCGCTCCGGGAGGCGCAGCGGGTGTTGAAGCGCGGCGGACGCTTCTACTGCATGGAATTCTCGTCCAGCGACTGGCCGGGCTTCTCCACCATCTATGAGGCGTTCGCGTCGAACGTCATTCCGCGCATCGGTAAGGCGGTTGCCGACGACGAGGACAGCTACCGTTACCTCGTCGAGAGCATCCGCCGCTTTCCGCGGCCGCCGGCGTTCAAGGCGATGGTCGCCGAGGCAGGATTCGTGCGCGCAGCCACCGAGCAGATGCTGGGGGGACTGGTGACGATTCATTCAGGCTGGAAGATTTGACCACTTCCGTCACCCATCTGTGGCGTTTGCTGAAGTGGGGCCGGACGCTGGCTCGGCACGGCGCCTTGCGCGGCATTGAAGAGGATCCGCTGACACCGCCGCCGGTGCGGCGCCTGGCGCGGATCGCTAGATTCGGCGCTCGGATCCCGCCGACGCCCGATTACGCAGCGGCGCTGGTTGCAATCGGCCCTGCCGCCATCAAGCTTGGGCAGGCGCTGTCGACGCGCCCGGACCTGGTCGGCGAGAAAGCCGCGGCGAACCTCTCGCAGCTCCAGGATGATCTCCCCCCGGCGCCATTGGCCAAGATCAGGCGCACAATCGAAACGTCATTTAACGCGCCGCTCGACAGCTTGTTTTCCCGGTTCGACGAGGAACCGGTCGGGGCCGCTTCGATCGCACAGGTCCACCGCGCGGTCACAACCGATGGCCGCGATGTCGCCGTCAAGGTTCTTCGACCGGGGATCGAGGAAGAGTTCGCCAGGGCGATCGAAACCTATGAATGGGCGGCGGCACATGTCGAGAATTTCGGCGGCGAGCCGGCGCGGCTTCGGCCGCGGCTCGTTGTTGCGCAGTTCAAGCAGTGGACCGCGCGAGAGCTCGACCTCCAGCGAGAGGCCGCGTCGGCGTCCGAGCTCCGGGAGAACATGGTCGCCGAGCCCGGTTATTACGTGCCGGAGATCGATTGGCGCCGGACCGCGCGGCGGGTGCTGACGCTCGAATGGCTCGACGGGATCAAACTCAACGATCGCGAGGCACTGATCGAAGCGGGGCAGGACTGCGGCGCACTGGCTTCGACCCTCGTCCGGGCATTTCTCCGCCAGGCGGTGGTCGACGGATTCTTCCACGCCGATCTTCACCACGGGAATCTGTTCGCGCTGGCCGACGGCCGGATCGCAGCAATCGACTTCGGGATCATGGGCCGGATCGACCGCCGCGCGCGCATGTGGCTCGCCGAGATCCTCTATGGCCTGATCACCGGCAATTACCGCCGCGTCGCCGAGATCCATTTTGAGGCGCAATACGTTCCCGCGCACCACAATGTCGACGAATTCGCGACCGCGCTCCGGGCCGCCGGCGAGCCGATCCGCGGCCTTCCGGTAAAGGACATCTCGGTTGGGAGGATGCTCGAAAGCCTGTTCTCGATCACGCGCGATTTCGATATGCCGACACAGCCGCACCTGCTGCTGCTGCAGAAGACGATGGTGATGAACGAGGGCGTCGCAAGCGCGCTCGATCCCGACATCAACATGTGGGAGACGGCCGAGCCGTTCATCAGCGAGTGGATACGGTCGGAGCTTGGGCCCGAGGCTTATTATGCCGACCGAATCATCGAGTTCGTGCGGGCGGTGAAGAAGATTCCTGCTTTGATCGACCGGCTCGACCAATATTATCCAGCGCGCGGCGCGGCGCCGCCTCCCCCGCCGCTGCCCGACATCGCGGTGATCGAGCGGCGCAACTGGTGGGGGTATACGGCGGCGGGTGTGATCGGCGCCGCGATCGGTGCGCTGCTGCTATTTGTGCTAGGTTAGGCCGATGGCGAAGGTCCTTCTCATCGTCGGCGGTGGAATCGCGGCGTACAAGTCGCTGGAGCTGGTGCGGCTGCTGAAGAGAGCCGGACACGCGGTGACCCCCGTGCTGACCAAGGGCGGCGAGCATTTCGTCACCGCGATGAGCCTCGGCACGCTCGCAGAAAGCCGGGTGTACAGCTCGCTTTGGGAGCTGAAAGACGAGGTCGAGATCGGCCACATCCAGCTCAGTCGCGCCGCCGACTTCGTGCTGGTCTGCCCGGCGACCGCCGACCTGCTCGCCAAGATGGCCGCGGGCATTGCGGACGACCTGGCGACCACCTTGCTCCTCGCGACGGACAAGCCGGTCGTCGTGGCGCCGGCAATGAATGTTCGCATGTGGCTGCACGCTGCGACCCGCCGAAACGTCCAGCAGCTGGTCGACGATGGAGTTCGGGTGATCGAGCCGGCCGAAGGCGAGATGGCGTGCGGCGAGTTCGGCCCCGGGCGGCTTCCCGAGCCGCAGGAAATCATAGAGCAACTCGCCGACCTCTTAAGGTGACGCTCGCAGGCAAGCACATCCTCGTCACTGCCGGGCCGACGCATGAGCCGATCGACCCGGTGCGGGTGATCGCCAACCGGTCGTCCGGACGGCAGGGGTTCGCGATCGCCGCCGCAGCAGCCGAGGCTGGGGCTCGAGTGACGCTTGTCGCGGGTCCGGTAGCGCTGGAAACACCGGCAGCAGTCAACCGGATCGACGTTGAGACTGCCGAACAGATGGCGGACGCAGTGTTCGCGGCCCTGCCCGCCGACGCGGCGGTGCTCGTTGCTGCAGTCGCCGACTGGCGGGTCGAGCCGTCGCCGACGAAACTGAAGAAAGGCTCCGGACCGCCGCAGCTCAATTTCGTTCCGACGCGCGACATCCTGGCCGAACTCGGGATGAGCGATCTGCGGCCACGCTTACTGGTTGGCTTTGCGGCCGAGACCGAAAATGTCGTCGAGCAGGCGATCGCCAAGCGGCGAGCGAAGGGTGCCGACTGGATTGTTGCCAATGACGTTTCGGGAGGCGTGATGGGCGGCCATCGGAATCAGGTTCACCTGGTGACGGCTGAGGACGTGGAGGACTGGCCCGAGGGCACTAAAGAGGAAGTCGCGCGGCGCCTCGTTGAACGGATTGGCACGTCTCTAGGCTGAACCGCATGCTCGGCAGGCTGGATCTGAGGGGATCGTGATCGTGCGCCACTCGAGCTTTTCGCCGTCGAACAAATGGAGCTTGCCGGCCTGCTCCTCGCCGACTGCGACAATGCTGTTAATCGCCAACAGCGCAGCGAAGCTGCCGACGGTGGCGGCCAGCGCTCCGAGCACGCCGAGCTCAGCGCAATTGTCGCAGTCGTCCGCGTCGAACGCGTCCCCAACGAAGCATCGGTAGCAAGGCTTCGACCGGAACAGGCCGATCTGTCCCTGGAACTGCACGGCCGCGGCCGACAGCAGCGGGATGCCGAGCGCGACGCACGCATCGCTGACTGCGAGCCGCGTCGCGAAATTGTCGCTTCCGTCGATGACGAGGTCGTGAGCGCCGAGCAGATCTTTCGCGGTACCAGGCCCAATCCGCTGCTGTCTCGGATCGACATCGATGAAGCGGTTGAGACGGCGAACGAAAGCCGCTGCGACCTCAGTCTTGGGCTTGCCGCCATCGGCTTCAGAAAAGAGCGGCTGGCGATGCAGGTTGGCCAGCTCCACCGTGTCCGAATCGATGATCGTGAGCCGGCCCACGCCGGCACCGGCCAGCGCCGGGATCACCGCGCTTCCAATGCCGCCGGCGCCAATTACGGCGATGCTCGCCGCCTTGAGCTTGCGCTGGCCCACGCCGCCGACCTGGGGAAGCACGATGTGCCGGGCATAGCGCTCAAGCTCTTCGTCGGAGAGGTTCACTGACCGGTCGAGCCGAAGCCCCCGGCTCCTCTCTGCGTCACGCTGAGCTCCGCCACTTCGCCGAAGCGGGCTTTCGTCACCGGTGCAGGCACCAGCTGCGCGATCCGCTCGCCGCGACGCACGTCGAACGGCTCGCTCCCGAGATTGGCGAGGATTACCTTCACCTCTCCGCGATAGTCATGATCGATCGTGCCTGGCGTATTGAGGCACGTGATGCCGTGCTTCAGCGCCAAGCCCGAACGCGGCCGGACCTGCACTTCATATCCCTCGGGGATTGCAATCGAGAAGCCTGTCGCAACCGCCTGCCGCTGTCCTGGAGCGAGGGTCACGTCCTCGGCGGCGACGACATCGAGACCCGCGGCGCCGTCCGTCGCATAAGTTGGCGCCGGCAAACCTTTACCGTGCGGCAACCATTGCAACTGGATGTCAATCACCGCGAGCTCCTCCGCGCTCCTCTGCGACCGCCTTTCTTCGCCGGCCCCTTCGCCGCCTTCTCATCAATCAGCCGGACGGCCTCGTCCAGAGCCACAGCTTTCGGGTCGGCGCCTTTTGGGAGCGTCGCATGGGTCGTCCCGTCGCTGACGTACGGACCATAGCGGCCAGCCATCACTTTCACGTCCTTGCCGTTCGGATGTTGCCCGAGCACCGCAATCGGTTCGCGCGAGGCGCTTCGTTGCCGTCCGCCGCCCGACGCTGCGTCGGCGAGCTTCGCAACGGCGGCGTTCATGCCCGTCTCGAACACTTCGGCGGTCGAGCCGAGCTTTGCATATTTGCCGTCGTGCGCCAGATAGGGTCCGTAGCGTCCGATTGACGCGGTGATCGGCTTGCCGGATTCCGGGTGCGGCCCGATCTCACGCGGAAGTGACAATAAACGCTCCGCAACCCCGGTGGTCACGTCCTCCAGCGGGACATCTTTCGGAATCGACGCGCGTTTCTCACCGCGCTCGACATATGGCCCGAACCGGCCGGTCTTGAGCATGATGCCGTCACCGAGCTCTTGCGGCCCTTCGCCCTGGGCCTGGTCGCCGCCCTGGCCGAACTTCTGCGTATATTTGCAGTCGGGGTAATTGGAGCAAGCGACGAACGCTCCGAACTTGCCGCCGCGAAGAGAGAGCTGTCCCTTACCGCATTGGGGACATTGCCGCGGATCGGTCCCATCCTTTCGCGGAGGATACAGCCAGGGCGCGAGGAACTCGTCGAGCGACTGGGTGATTTCGCTCGGCTTCTGGTCCATGACCTCGCCGGCCTTCGGACGGAAGTCGCGCCAGAAATCGTCGAGCAATTTCTGCCAGTCGAGGCGTCCTCCGGAGACGTCGTCCAGCTCCTCCTCGAGCTCCGCGGTGTAATCGTAGCTGACGTAGCGTTCGAAGAAGCGCTCCAGGAATGCGGTCACGAGGCGGCCGCTCTCCTCGGGCACGAACCGGCCCTTTTCGACGCGGACATATTCGCGGTCCTTCAGCGTCTGCAGGGTCGCGGCGTAGGTCGAAGGACGACCGATGCCGAGCTCCTCGAGCCGCTTGACCAGGCTCGCCTCGGAATAACGCGGCGGCGGCTGGGTGAAGGACTGGGCCGCCTCGACGCCGGTCTTCACCGGCGCATCGCCATTGCGGAGCGGCGGCATGCGCGCGCCCTCCTCGTCCTGCGGATCGTCGCGGCCTTCGTCGTAAAGTGCGAGGAAGCCGGGGAAGAGGACGACCTGCCCGGTCGCGCGAAGCACAGCCCTCCCCGCACCATCGGTAAGCTCGACCGTCGTCCGCTCCAGCCGCGCCGAGGCCATCTGGCTCGCGAGCGCCCGATTATAGACCAGCTCGTAGAGTCGCGCGTGATCGCCCGAGGCCGCTCGGGCGCGGTCGAAATCGGTCGGTCGGATCGCCTCGTGCGCTTCCTGAGCATTCTTGATCTTGCTGGTGTACTGGCGCGGCCGGTCAGGCACGAAGCCGGAGTCGTAGCGGCTGGCTATCGCACGGCGGGCTGCGCTGATCGCCTCGGGCGCCATGTCGACGCCGTCCGTCCGCATGTAGGTGATGAGCCCGTCCTCATAGAGGCTCTGCGCGACCCGCATCGTGTGGCTCGCAGCAAAGCCGAGCTTGCGTGCTGCCTCCTGTTGGAGGGTCGAGGTGGTGAATGGCGGCGGCGGGTTCCTGGAGAACGGTTTCGTCTCGACCGAGGAGACCGTGAACCGCCCCGCTTCGATAACCGCCTTCGCGGCATCCGCGTCGCCACGATTGCCGATCGTCAGCCGTTCGATTTTCTTCCCGTCCAACTGGATCAAGCGGCCCGTGAAACTCTGGCCATCCGCTTCGAACGTCGCGCTGACCTGCCAATATTCCTGGGGACGGAAAACTTCGATCTCGCGCTCGCGGTCGACGATCAGCCGAAGCGCGACCGACTGCACCCGGCCTGCGGATTTCGCGCCCGGAAGCTTGCGCCAGAGGATCGGCGAGAGGGTGAAGCCGACGAGATAATCGAGCGCGCGACGCGCCTTGTAGGCGTCAATCAAATCCTCGTCGAGCCCGCGAGGATGGCGCATCGCCTCGGTCACGGCCGAGTTGGTGATGGCATTGAAGGTGACGCGCTGGACCTGTGCCGGAAGCGCCTTCTTCTGGCGCAGCACCTCCTGCACGTGCCAGCTGATCGCCTCGCCCTCGCGATCGGGGTCGGTGGCAAGGATCAACGTATCGGCGTTTTTCGCTTCGTCGGCGATCGCGCGCAACTGCTTCGAGCGGTCTGGCGAGATCTGCCACTCCATGTGAAAGCCGTGCTCCGGATCGACCGACCCGTCCTTGGGCGGCAAATCGCGCACATGTCCGAACGAGGCGAGCACCCGGTGCCCGCTGCCCAGATATTTCTCGATGGTCTTCGCCTTCGCGGGCGATTCAACGACGACAAGCTTCAATGAAATGGAACCCCTTTACGTACGTACGCGCGATGGTGCTGAGCGGAGATTCGGCTCGTCAAGCACCCCCATCTGGAGTCGGCACGACCGGAATGCCATAGCCGCGACGATGAATGCGCTCGACCAACAGTTTGCCCAGGCGATGAACCTCGCCGGCGCAGGACGCGCCACCGAAGCGATTCAGCTGATCCGGCAACTCGCCGAGGCCGGCCATGCGGACGCCTTGTTCACGCTCGGAGACTGCTACTGGCGGGGGGCAGGCGTTCCCCAGGATTTGTCGCGCGGCCGCGAACTCTTCAGGGTCGCCTCCGCGGCAGGGCAGCCGATGGCAGTGAGGGCCTACACGAACCTCTTGTCCAGCGGAATCGGCGGTCAGCGTCAGTGGCCCGAAGCGCTGAGGCGGCTGGAGCAGGAAGCGCGTTTCGACGGGCTTCGCGCCAAGATGCTCGAGGTGATCCGGGGCATGGATCTCGACCCGAATGGGAATCCGCTCAGCGTGGC